>Ga0210389_10000502_pt1 | contig 35611 bp, 32 predicted proteins | sample IncBWH28OmetaG_FD_160127 | JGI IMG/M metagenome (GOLD analysis project Ga0210389, IMG submission 160127) | Forest soil microbial communities from Barre Woods Harvard Forest LTER site, Petersham, Massachusetts, United States - Inc-BW-H-28-O ... | reverse complement strand
AGCTCATCTGGCAGGACCTTTTCGGCATGAAAATCCACTGGCTGGTGATGCTGATGTCGGTCATCATCCTCTTGGCTGTCGGATCGGACTACAACCTGCTGCTGGTCTCCCGGATCAGGGACGAGATCCACGCCGGACTCAAGACCGGAATGATCCGGTCCATGGGCGGCACGGGTGGTGTGGTGACCTCTGCGGGCCTGGTGTTCGCCGTCACCATGGCCTCCATGCTCGGAAGCAGTCTGATCATTGTCGCTCAGCTGGGTTCCACCATCGCCATCGGCCTGCTGCTCGACACCCTGATCGTGCGCTCGCTGCTGATGCCCTCGATCGCGACCCTGCTGGGACGGTGGTTCTGGTGGCCGCAAGTCGTTTACCCCCGCGGCGACTATCACCGGCCCCGGATTCAGCAGCCGACCGACGAGACGGCCACGACCCAGCCGCTCCTGGTGGGCGCGACGAGTCACCCAGGACCGCAATGAGATTAGCGAAGCTCTCAGTGCCGGCGCTGGTCACGGCGGCCATGGTTGCTGTGGCAAGCAGCGCGCACGCCGACCCGGATGCCGATTTGGCCAATCAGCTTCACGGGTACGGCATCTACGGTCCCCTTGACTACAACGCTTGGCTTGGCAAGATCACGTGTGAACGACTGCACAACGGCCTAGACACTACGGCCGATAAGTCCGCCCACTTCGCGTTGATCAACCTGCCGCGCGGTACCACGACCGGGCAAAGCTACCAATTCCTCGCCGCCGCGATCGGCACCTACTGCCCTGACCAGGTGCCGATCCTGACCGCTGCCGCCGCGCGTCACCAATGATGGTGCAGCCCAGCCCGCGACGCCAACCCGCCGCAGTGAGAAATGAGGAGATACCCATGCACCCGCCGAGGCGCAAGCGAGCACGTTCGGATCTACGCGCCGGGATCGCTGCGCTCTCCGCCACGGTCGCGATATTGGCGTTGCCCGCCACCGCGGTTGCCGACTCCACCGACGATTACCCTATCCCCCGCCGGATGATCGTCACCACCTGCACCGCCGAGCAGATCCTCGCCGCCGCACGCGATTTCACGCCGATCTACTATGAGCGCTACATGATCGACAAGCACAACAAGTCGCCCCAGGTTCAACAGGCCGCCATCGACAGTGCGCACTACTTCTATTCGCTCAGCCCTGCGGATCGCAGAGCCTACTCCGAACAAATGGTTACCAACTTTGCCGATCCAGTGACGGCGGCGTGGCCCAATTGGGCAAAGATCTTCTTCAACAACAAGGGCGTTGCCGCCAAAGAAACCGACCACTGCGCAGACTACCCACCCGATGACCAATCCGTGTGGGACTGGTCGCCTGCCCGATAACGAATCGTAACCCTCGCCGCCGCAATCACCTTGGTCGTCCCGGCACACGTAATACATCTCCGGGCGCCGTAAAGGAGCGCACATGCACCCTTCCATGCGAGAGTACGATCTGGTCGTCATCGGCTCAGGCCCCGGCGGGCAGAAGGCAGCCATCGCCGCAGCCAAACTCGGCAAAACGGTGGCGGTCATCGAAGGCGACCGGATGCTCGGCGGCGTGTGCACCAACACCGGCACAATCCCGTCAAAGACACTGCGCGAAGCGGTGATCTACCTGACTGGCATAACACAGCGCGAGCTCTACGGCGCGAGTTACCGCGTCAAAGAAGACATCACCCCCGCCGACCTGTTGGCCCGAACCCAGCACGTTATTGGCAAGGAGCAGGAAGTGGTGCGCTCCCAGCTGATCCGCAACCGCATCGAGCTCCACACCGGCCACGGCCGCTTTATCGACAAGCACACGGTGTCGGTCGAGGACCAGCACGGTGCCGAGCGGGTCGCGGTCAGCGGACGCTACATCGTCATCGCCACCGGTACGAAGCCGGCGCGACCGCCGGGCGTCGCGTTCGACGACGAGAGGGTGCTGGACTCCGACGGGATCCTCAACCTGAAGTTCGTGCCGGCATCGATGGTGGTGGTCGGCGCCGGCGTGATCGGCATCGAGTACGCGTCGATGTTCGCCGCCCTGGGCACCAAGGTGACCGTCGTCGAACAACGCCACTCCATGCTGGACTTCTGTGATCCCGAGATCGTCGAGGCCCTTCAGTTTCACCTGCGCGACCTGGCGGTGACGTTCCGGTTCGGCGAGAAAGTGACCGCCGTCGACGTCGGCGCCTCCGGCACCGTCACCACCCTGGCCAGTGGCAAGCAGGTCCCCGCCGAGGCGGTGATGTACTCGGCTGGTCGAAACGGCCAGACCGAGGATCTGGACCTCGCCAACGCCGGGCTGGAAACCGACAGCCGCGGACGGATTTTCGTCAACGGCGAGTTCCGCACTCAGGTCGACCACATTTACGCCGTTGGCGACGTGATCGGGTTCCCGGCGCTGGCCGCCACGTCGATGGAGCAGGGTCGGCTGGCCGCCTACCACGCCTTCGGCGAGCCGACGGCCGGGATGCTCGAGCTGCAGCCGATCGGCGTCTACACGATCCCGGAGCTGTCCTACGTCGGCGCCACCGAAGTTGAGCTCACCGACGCTTCAATCCCGTATGAGGTCGGCGTGTCCCGCTACCGCGAGCTGGCCCGCGGCCAGATCGCCGGCGCCTGCCACGGCATGCTCAAACTGCTGGTCTCCCCCGACGACCGCAAGCTGCTGGGCGTGCACATCGTCGGCACCAATGCCACCGAACTGGTGCACATCGGGCAGGCCGTGATGGGCTGTGGCGGCACCGCCGAATATCTAGTGGATGCGGTGTTCAACTACCCGACCTTCGCCGAGGCCTACAAGGTCGCCGCACTGGACGTGATGAACAAGATCCGCACACTCAGCCGGTTCCGCGCCTGACGTCGATTCGGCCAGGGCTGCTGCGGGTGGATAGCCCGTCGCCGTCATCCCGCCCTGCCGAGCCGGCGAGGGCTCATGGCGTAGGCGCTGGCGGGAACGCCGATCGTTCGGCGGATCGCGTCGTTGATCACTTGCGGCGCCTGCTGGGGCAGCATGTGCCCGGCGTAGGGAACGTGAACACGCTCTGCGCCGCGGATCGCGGCAGTCAGGTCGGCGGCGTGTGACGGCGGGGTCAACGGGTCTACGCCACCGCTGATGACGACGGTCCGCGCGTGAATCGTTGGCAGAGTTGCGTATTGGTTGTAGGCACGCAGGCTGGGCAGAAACCCGACTGCGGTGGCCACTGGCGTGGTGGTCAACGCGTCGACAACGGTCGCCGCCAGGGTTGCGCTGTGCGCGTGTCGGCGCCAGCGGCTCAGAGTCGCGCACACCGGCCGCACTAGTGCGTGCAGTCCGCGCTCCGGGGTGTGCCCGACCAGCCCGACCAGCGCCGCGGTGGCGGGGGTCGCGAGCAGCCGAGCCAGGCCGCGTTCGGCGAGCTTACCGGCGGCGGTGGCGGTCAGGACCAGCCCGTGCGGTTCGACGGGACGTTTGGCGGCCGGCCGGCCGAGGTAGGCCAGCGCCGTCATCGCACCCATCGAGTGCCCGACCAGGGTAAGCGGCCCAGTGACGTCGAGGGCAGTGAGCACCTGGGCGAGGTCATCGGCGAGTTGGTCAATTCGGTAGGTGTTCATAGGCGCCGCTGCGGACCTACCGTGGCCGCGGTGGTCGTAGCTGATGACCCGCACGGATCGGCCGTATCGTCGCAGCAGGTAGGTGATTTGACGTTCCCACGAGGCCTGATTGAGACAAAGCCCGTGTAGGAAGACCACGGTGTGTTCGGCGCTACGGGGACCGGTGTCGCACACGGCCAAGCGCACCCCGTCGCTGGTGCGGACCAGCGGATGCTTGGGGCAGGGCCGGTCACCGATGTGGTTGAAGTGAACAACAGCAGAATCCACAGCCGGTGCGAGCCCGTTCAGAATGCCCGGGACCGTGGCTGGCGCGGTCATGACGCGCCTGGACTTGGAAAGTGTTTGCCCGCTTATCATCTGGCGATTCCCTTCACTCGTCCCCGGCCAACGCCCAGGTTCGCAATCCGACTGCTCGTCAGATCAAACTCGGCACGTCTGACAGATTACGTTATTCGTCAGTATGTCGCCCACATCCGATGTATGTCAAGGCCTAAGCTGGTATTACGTATGATTATTACGTAGACATCTGACGATTCATGTAATATCAGGTTCATGCCTCAAGGATCGCGCCGTCAGCCAGCGGCACCTACGAGCACAGGCGATGCACGCGAGCGGATCCTGGCCGCCGCTGAACGCTGCGTCGATCGCCACGGAATCCGTAAGACCACGATCGACGACATTGCGTCCGAGGTCGGATTGTCGCGACCCAGCGTCTACCGCTACTTCGCTGACCGCGACGATCTGCTCATCGAGCTGATCTCACGGCACGCGCGCGCATTGGTCGACCGGGCACACAAGACAATCTCCCGGCAAGGCAGCCTTCCGGATCAGATCGTCGAGAGTCTTCTCTACGTCGCCGACCACGCCCGCCGCGACCCCCTGACCCGGTACTTGATCGCCCCCGATAGCACGCCCCTGGGCCGACGATTGATCGCTTCGGGGACGTCGGAGATGCTCAGAGCCGAACTTTGGGATCCATACCTCGACGCTGCTGTCGCGAACAATGAACTGCCAACTGGGCTGCCCCGGGCGGACATCTACTTGTGGATAGGCAACGTGGGGAAACTGCTGATGCGCGGTCTCGAGGATGGTGACGGTGACGTCAAGGTCTACCGGTCCATAATGCGTCGCTTCGTCGCCCCTGCCTTCGCCGGCGCAAGCGCACACGTCGTCCTTAACCCTTTGTAAGTCGAGTTCGGCGAATAGCGAATGCAGTTGGGAAACAACGCCATTGACGTCGCTGACGTTGGAACCACGCCTTCCCGGTCAGCTGCCGGCGATCCAGGCTGCTTCCTGGCCGGGCTCGGGTAAGACGCGCCCGCCTTCGACGGCGAAACTGGCCGGGCTGCTCTCGAAGACGACGAGTACCCGCTCGGCGGGGACACTCGTGATCCGGGTTACGGCAGTGGCGATTTCGGTGGCAAGGCGCGTGACCTCAGCTTTTGGGTGGCCCTCGCGTATCCAGCCGCTGACGAGTACTGGACTGGCCGGCGCACCGTCGGTGTAGACGCCGTCGGCGGGCAGTTCGTGGAAAACCACGTTGACATAGGTGCTCGGCACGTGGTTGATCTCCGAGTGAATCTTGGCAATCTCGCCCGCCAGCGCCTGCTTACTCTGAGCAGACAATGTTGATTCATTCGTTGTGCAGGTATAAATAGGCACGTTTACTCCTTCTGTGGAGTGGGACGATCACCGCTGCCGGCGCCGGGGCCTCGTCTGTGCTGACGATGAGCGGGCCGCGTGAAGCCACGGCGCGGTTCACCCCGATTGGATATATCACTGGAATGCATATTTGTGCACCGCCTTCTCGTCCCATTCGAGACCGAGGCCAGGTCCTCGGGGAACTAATTTGCCTTTGTCAGGCGCGAGGGGCTCGGTCAGGACGGCCCCGGCCAGGTCGAGATACTCACACCAGGATGCGGTTGGTGAGCAGGCCATCGTGTGCGCACTTGCCTCGATGTAGCTATGACTCGACAACGGCAGGGAAGCCGCCTCGGCCTGCCCCGCGGCGGAGATCCAGCCGGTGACGCCACCGATCTTGATCATGTCGACCATCGCCAGATCGCTGGCTTTGGCAGCAATGGCGTTTGCCATCCCGCGCGGGAACCACCAGTTTTCGCCGGTTTGGATGGGAATCGGGCGAACGGCCTCACGAACAACACGATGGCCGTGCAGATCCTCGGCGCCGACCGGTTCTTCAACCCAGGTCAGATCAAACTCTCGCAGTCTCAAGATCAGGTCGATGGCGCCGGCTGTCGTCTGCGACTGATTGAGGTCGACCATCAACCTGCACTTGGGTCCGATCAGCTTGCGCACAGCAGCGACGGTTGCGACTTCATCGGCGACCTCGCCGGCGCCGAGCTTGATCTTGATCCCGTCAAAGCCGTTTTCTACCGACGCCTCGAGCATGCCAAGGTCGGTCTTGATGTCCACAAGGCCGTAGCTGTCGTAGGCATCTAGCGGCTTCACCTCGCCGCCGAGCAGCACCGCGACGGGGAGATTGGCCGCCCGTCCAAGCGCATCCCACAGCGCCTGGTCGAGCGCACCGATGGCCATGCCAACTACTCCCTGCATGCCCATCAGCTTCAACTGCGCATCGAGCTGTCGCATGCGCTCGCGCGGTGCAACCGTCTGTCCGAGCAGCGCGGGTGCAATGTCGTGGAGGAACTGCACGAGCGTGCGCAGCAAGAGAGGTGTGTAGGCAAAGGCATAACTGCGCCCGACGATGCCCTCGTTTGTGTGGACGTCGACAAGGACAAGCGGCGCGGCGGGAACGTTACCTGCCGCGGTGCGGAGCGGCCTCGACATTGGCACCAGCACTGCGCGCGCCGCGATTGAATCGATGGTGAGCTTGTGAAACATGGATCGCTACGACCTTGTCTTCGCTCGGACTGGCCAGTCCCTGCTACGGCGATTCGCTCGCGACAGCTATCCCAGATGCGCGGCCTGCACTTTGGTGGGTACCACGATCACGGTGGGCCCGTCGGCCTTCAGCGCGGCATTGAATTCGTGGGCGAGCTTTTCGCAGTTGTCCACATTGACCGCTCGGCACCCGAAACCCGTTGCGAGGGAGGCGATGTCGAGGCCTGGCAAGTCCAGTGCCGGCACGCCGGGTGTCTTTTCCAATAGCGCGAACGACTTCAGGATCGAGTATTCGCCGTTGCGCATCGCGACAAACACGATCGGTAGCCGGTGTTGGGCGGCGGTATAGAGGGCCTGCACCGAGTATTGGAACGACCCGTCGCCGATGGTGGCAAGCACGTGGCGCTTGACGCCACGGGCGCGGTCCCCCAGGGCGATTCCCACCGCCGCGGGCAACCCCCAGCCGATACCGCCGCTGGCAGTGGCGAAAAACGACCCCGGCCGGGTGCTGGGCAGGAATCGCAGTTGTTGGGCCATCGTCGACGTCGATTCGGTGACCAACGGCGAATCGGCGGGCGTGACGGTTCTCAACGTCTCCCACACCGCATCCGGCTCCAGTGGTGCCGACCCGGTCACGTCAACCGCCGAGGTGGGCACTTGTCTGGTCGGGACCGCCCGGTCGCTGTGATCATCGACCATGTCCACCAGTTGCTCCAACGCGAGCAGCGTGTCCCCCAACAGGCTGTCGCCGACCGGCGCCGCACCAGCCAGTCCCGGATCGGCGGTGATCTGCAACAGTTCGGTGCCCTCGGGCAGGTACTCGCCAGCGACGTACGGGTAGTACCGGAAGACCTGCGCCCCGATCACCACAACCAGGTCATGGCCGCGCAGCACCTCGGTGACACCGGCGATGGTCATCGCCAGCTGTCCCTGGAATAGCCGGTGATCCTCGGGGAAGGATGCGCGGTCGGGCAGCGGGCCGCTGTATACCGGCGCGCCAACTTTTTCGGCGAACGCCACGCCGGCGTCCCAGGCGCCGCTGCGATCGACCTCCGGCCCAAACACCAGCAATGGCCGCTGCGCACCGTTGATGCGCTGCGCGAACCCACGCAGCCGCTCGGCATCCGGGCTGACCCGGTGACTCACCGTACGTACCACGGCCGGACCCAGCGCGGGCTTCTCCCAGTCATCAAGCGGGATCGACAAAAACACCGGGCCGGCCGGTGGCTGTAACGCCATCGCATAGGCGCGCATGATCGCCGCCGGCACGTCCTCGGCGCGCTTGGGCTCATACGCCCACTTCACCCACGGCTGCGGAAACACAGTTTCGTCCTTATTGGTCAGATATGGCTCGCACAACACCATTTCGCGGGTCTGCTGACCGGCCGTGACGATCAGCGGGATGTTGCCCTTAGCCGCCGCCACCAGGTTGCCCATCGCGTTTCCCATCCCCGCAGCGGTGTGCACATTGACCAGGGCGGGCTTGCCGGTGGATTGGGCGAATCCGTCAGCCATGGCCACCACCGACGCCTCCTGCAATCCCAGGACATAGGTGAAGTCGTCGGGGAAGTTCTTCAAGAACGTCTCCTCGGTAGAGCCCGGGTTGCCGAATACCGTCGTCAGCCCAAGCTCACGAAGCAGGTCGTAGGTCACCTCGTGGACGGATTTTGCGCCTGTCATCGTCCTGCCGGTCCTTCCGTAGTTGCCGAGCCTTCGCCAGCGCGCCACCGCGCTTCGGGTATCAGACTCGTCCGAGCGGGTAATGCTGTCGATGTCATTCCCAACAAGCGTGCCCCTTGGTCGCTGTTGGCGCTCACAATCCTGTGAATGCTCACAGGTTTCTGCGAGGGCCCCACCAGGATTCACGGATCCGACGGGTGCGGCATCCCACATGTACCACGTTGTACATGCACACAGCGCCGAGCGACAGGTGTTGTAACCGACTCCATCGACAGCGGACGCACGCTGCATTGGAATGCTTGAACATGTATGCGATTGAGGTCGAGCACACCGGCGGACCGGAGGTCCTTTCCCTCGTCGAGAAGCCGCAGCCCTCCCCTGGGCCCGGTGAGGTGTTGATCAAGGCGGAGGCGATCGGCGTGAATTTCGTCGACACCTATTTCCGGGCGGGGCTCTATCCGCATGAACTCCCGTTCGTCCTTGGCGCCGAAGTGGCCGGCACCGCCGCAGCGGTGGGGGAAGGTGTGAGCGCGCTGCGGGTGGGTGACAGGGTCGCGACCGCCGACGCCGTCGGTGCCTACGCCGAGTACTGCATCGCGCGAGCCGATGTCGTTGCGTCGGTGCCGGATACGGTGACATCCGACGTCGCCGCGGCAGCGATCCTCAAGGGTATGACCGCGCACTTGCTGATCAAATCGGTATATCCCGTACAGGCTGGCGACACGGTGCTGCTGCACGCCGGTGCCGGCGGGGTGGGTCTGATACTGACGCAGTGGGCAACCAGCCTTGGGGCCGATGTGATCACGACCGCCTCCACCGCGCACAAGAAGGAGTTGTCGCGCCGGGCCGGCGCGGTGGAGGTGCTCGACTATCCCGACGACCCCCAGCAGTTCGGGGCCATGGTTCGACGGCTCACCGGTGGCGAGGGCGTCGCGGCTGTCTACGACGGGGTGGGCAAAACGACGTTCGACGCCAGCCTTGCCAGTCTGGCGGTGCGCGGCACGCTCGTGCTCTTCGGCGCGGCCAGCGGGCCGGTACCCCCCATGGACCCGCAGCGGCTCAACGCCGCCGGCTCGGTGTATCTGACGCGCCCATCGCGGCCGCATTTCATGCGTACACGTGACGAGTTCACCTGGCGCACAAACCAACTGTTCGACGCGATCGGCACCGGCACCGTCACGGTGACCGTAAGTGACCGCTACCCACTGAAGGACGCAGCCCAAGCCCACCGCGATCTTCAAGGCCGAAAGACCGTCGGCTCGGTCGTGCTCACGCCCTAACACCTACCCGGCGATGGGGTCGCGGTGCAATCAACGATGTAGAAGTAGCCGTCGTCGTCAACGAAGCCGGTCTCGCCGCTGCACAGCCAGCCTTCGACTATTGCGGCCGCGGTTGCCTCGGGCTGATTCCAATAGCCCTTCATCACGTTGTGGCCGCGCACCTGAAGTTCTCCGGTGGTGCCCACAGGCACTTCCTTGCGGCGTTCGTCGACCACCCGCATCTGAACGCCGCTGACCGGGCTGCCGACCGATCCCATCTTGCGCAGCTTGCCTGGGTGGTTGAAGCAGGCCGCCGGCGCCGAATCCGACAATCCGTAGCCCTCCAATAGAACGCAGCCGAACCGCTCCTCATATCGACGGCGGGTGTCCCCAGGCAGCGCCGGACCGCAGGAAATGCAGACACGTAGCGAGCCGAGCTCCAGGCCGCAGCGATCGACTGTGGCCAGCATCTCCGTATACATCGAGGGCGCGGCCTCGATGACGGTGACACGTTGGGCAGCAACCATTTCCAATGCCCGCCGGGCGTCGAAGCCGGGTAGCAGAACCAAGGTGGAGCCCGTGCAGATGGCGGCCATCAAACCGCAAGTCAGGCCAAAGGCATGGAACAGCGGCAAGCATCCCAGCACGACGTCCTCAGGCCCGAGATCCAGCACGCTGCGCGCGATGACGGCCTGGGTGGTGACCAGGTTGGCGTGCGTCAGCTCGGCGCCTCTGAGCGCACCGGTCTTGCCGAACTGATGCACGATTACCGCGTCATCATCGGCGGCGCGACTGACCGGCCGAGGCCGCCCAGCGAAATCGTCCGTCAGGACGTCCAGCGTGTCGTAATCAAGTTCGATCGGCGATGCGCCGGCGGCGAGCGCAGCCTTCGCTGCCACAGGCGCACAACTGGCAGCGAAGAACAACAGCCGCGCATTGGTATTCATTAGCGCCATCTGGGTTTCGCGAGCACTTCGCAGCGGATCCAGCAGCACCGCAACGGCTCCGGCGTGCAAGATGCCGTAGAACGCCGCCGCGAACTCCGGCCGGTTCCCTAGCATGATCCCCACTCGATCGCCAGGCTGCACGTCATGCGTGCAGACGTAAGCAGCAAACCGCGCGGCCTGATCCGCGAGTTCTGAATACGTCGTCGTGACCCCTTCACACCGCAATGCAACCGCTCCCGGGTACATGTCCGCCGACTCCGTCAGAAACAGACTCAGGTTGGTCATCGCACTCTCTCGGGCCAACAGCCGTGGTGTGTCTCGATCATCGAATCGACTCGCACACAATGTCGATGGCGTCGGCAACAACGACTACCCGCCGACTATGTTCCGGCGAACAAATACCGGCGCCGGGCAGGCACGGAAAGGCAACAGTCAGGGATACAACACAATGACATCGGCCACGCAGGCCGGTCGGGCTTCGCCCTCTATCTCGAAGGTGAGGGTGAACACCGCTTCCACGCCGGAAGTTTTCTGCCGGGCACCCATCACCGTCACGGTGCCACGAACCTTCGATCCGACTCGCAGCGGCGCGGGGAAGCGCACCTTGTCGACGCCGTAATTCAGCGCGGCGGTCAGCTCGCGGACCTCAAGGACTTCCGAAATCACCACCGGCGCAAGTGACAGGGTGAGGTAGCCGTGCGCGATGGTGCCCTTGAACGGGCCGTTGATCGCCCGCGCGGGGTCGGTGTGAATCCACTGATGGTCCCCTGTGGCAGCCGCGAACAAGTTCACCTGCTGCTGGGTGATCTCCATCCAGTCAGTGCTGCCGAGGGGCCGCCCGACGAGACTGAGCAGATCGGCCGGCTGGTCAACGACAGTGTTCATCGAGGGCCTTTCCGCTTCAGGTTCCTTCAATCGTGACGCCAATCCACTTGGTTGTCGTTGTATAGAAAACAACATGGCGTGCCCCGTGGTGTGCCGGAGCACAGCGCGTGTGGTTTTTGCACAGTTTTTGGACAACGGTGTTTCAGGGCGTTTAAAGCCTTTGTCAGGCAAGCAGACTCAGCCGGATTGGGTTCGCTGATCCGGCTGCATGAGGCGGCGTTGCACTTCGAAGGCGAGGCACAGCTCGGCCACGTCGCGGGGCTTGGACAATGAGCGTCCGGTGCGTTGCTCGATGCGGTGCAACCGGTAGCGCACCGTATTGGGATGGCAGAACAGCAATTCCCCGACGGCGCGCATCGACCCATCGTTGTCCACCCATGCCTGAAACGTCTCGAACAGGATGTCACGCTCTTGATCAGGTAGCCCGGCGAAGGAGTCTATTGTGGGCGCGACGAGCTTGACGAGGACGTCCGGCGCGCTAACCGCCGCGCTTGCCAGTATCGAGCCGTCGAACAGCGACACCAGCAGCCCCGGATCCAGGCGTCCCCGCAGGGACACCCGCGCGAAGCGCAGTGCCTGAGGGGTGTCGCGTAGGTCATCGAAACGGGCGCTCACCCCCACCCTCGCGGTCGCAACCCGCGAAACCAATGCCAGCACATCGCCCAGGTGCTTGTCATTCTTGACATGCACGATGCCGACCTGGAGGTCGGGAAGCAGCCCCCACGCCGAAAACACATCCAGGCTGCGCAGCTTTGACTCGATCCGCGGCAGCGCCTCGCCGCCCGCACCGTCCATCTGGGCGGCGATCACCACGTACGGCCCGCTGCTGGGTAACCGAAGGCAATCGGCGGCCTCCCACACGCTGCACTCTTCGACAAGCCGGCCGTGCAACACCGTGTCGATGAGAATCGCGCGGTGTGCCTCGTCGTTGCGCAGCCGGCGGGCCTGTTCGGCGCGGTGCCCGACCGCCATCGCGTCGGTGTAGGCCTCTTGTGCGGCCCACAGTTTGGACGTCAAGTCACGCAATACACCGCCATTGAGACCACGGCGGCCGGTCGATTCGATCATTACGGCATCCCACAGTCGGCGGAACCCCACGCGGTAGGCCTCCATCACCGATGACAGCGGCACCCCGTCGCGGGCACGCTCTACGCCCAACTCGGTGGCGGCCGTGGTATCGAACGCGATATCGGCGGAGATGGCGGTGCAGATCGGTCGAATATTGGCCGCACAGCCGGCGACGACCATATCGAAAGCCAGTGGAAAGGCCGCCTGATAAAGCGGCACCTCGCGTCTGATCGTGCTGGCGAGCGTCACCGCAAGCTCCTCGGTGCGCCGGCCGACCGCGTCCGCCACCTCCGATATCTGCTCTTGTACCGCGTCGCCAGTCATGCGGTGCAGATTATGCGTGCACCGGGAAATCGGCTTGTTCCGGCGAAACGAAAATCGGCGTCATCTTTGTCGCTCATACAATGACTCCCGGCCCTCCCCGTTAGGGGCCACCTGGCCGCAGCACCGCGGCGCCGTACCAGTGGCAGACAAGCAAGGCCACTTCCACATCCAACCGGTCGGCGGCGACCTCTCTGCCGCGCCTGGTGATGGCACGGCCCACCCGGTACTTCACCGTGTTGAAGTGCAGGTTAAGTTCGTCGGCTGCCTGCTTGTAGCTGGAACCGCAGCGGAGAAACACCCGCAGCGTTTCGCGCAGTCGGGCGTCGCCGTCGGTGTCGGCGGCCAGGTCGCCCAGCACGCCGGCCACCCAAGCCCTGGTATCGGCGATGTCGCCGCCCAGCAGCGCGGCCAGCGGCACGCCCCGGTCTTCGGCACCGATCACGGTCGGCTCGGGGCGCGCGCCGACCAGCGCGACCCGGCGAGCGGCCTCGGCTTCGCGGTGCGACTGGCGGAAGCCCTCCAGCCCGGCGGCCATATTCCCGATCGCGATACTGGGAGTATCCGGTCGCCCCAGGGCGAACTCGCGGACGCACGCCGCGGCGGATTCCGCCGGCACCCGATACGGCAGCCATCCCCAACCGCAGGTCCGGTCGGCTGCGATGAAGAGTGGGCTGGCCGCGGCATCGGATGCATGGCCCACTTCCCTCAGGAACCGTTGCAGTCGGCCGATTTCATCCCCTGCGGTGCCCACGTCGGGGTACCACATCACCAGGGCCAGGTGGTGCCATCGCAGCGGATAGCGAATGGTCGTGGTGGCCGCGTCCACGTCGACAGGCTTTTGCGCCGCGAGTACTTCACGAACTCGCATGGCGCGCAGACTGTTCTGGTTCTCCAGCCACCGCTCGCGTTCATCTTCGTATACGACAACGACCTGCTGGGTAATCGAGTCGATGTACTGAAACAGCGTCGCGCTCATCGCTTCCAGGACCGCATATCTCGCCGGGTCAGGGATATCACGCACCTCGGCGAATACCAGCTCGTTCATCAGATGCTGGCCGAGGCGGTAGGCGCGCACCAGAGCATTGAGCGGAATTCCATATTGGGCCAAGCGCCGGGCATACTCCATAGCGGCGACAGGCACCGCGACCAGGTCCACCGGGATCGCGTAACGCAGAGCGTGCAGAAGGGTCTCGATGTTCCCCTCGACACTTGGTCCCAACAGCTCCATGGCCCGCCGGTCCCCGCCGAGCTCGGGGATCTGATTCTCCAGGGTCGACTTCATGCCCGACGAAAGCTGTGCGAGCCGATCCTGCAGCCTGGCTGCGGTTTCGGCGACGTAGCGGGTTACGTCTTCGTCGCCATCCATATCCGGTTTCTGCACACCATCGACGCTAGACGTCATGCGATTTGCATGGCTAGCGCGCCGCGTCGACGGTGCGTCGCGGCTCGGCTGCGAGGACACGTTCGCGGATTTCGGGCGGGTAGAGATTGTCGAACGTCGCCGGTAGCGCATGCCCGTCCTCTATCGAGTCGAGCAACCCGTCGTGCAGGACAATCGGCCCACGCCCGCCGTGCCGCTCCTCCTCGCTGTAGCACTGATACCACGGCAGGATGGGAACCGGCCAGTGCTCTTGGCGGAGATTGGGATGGATACGGGTACCGAGCGCCCACAGCACATCCGAGGTGTTCGATGGGTCGATATCGTCATCGAGCACATAGGTCACCGGACACATGTGACCGACTCGGTTGGTGCTCATCAACTCCCCGATCCGGTGTACGAACTCGGTGGGGCTGGTTTCTGGTAGCACATCGCGCCAATGCCGCGGCACGGTGATGATCATCCAGTGGCACGCCGTGTCCACCAGCAACCACGCCGTGGTGATGGGCAGGCCCGCGTTGCGCAGCAGCGCGAGCACTTCAGCCGATACTCCAACCGCCGGGGCGATCTGCGAATCATCGGGTGGACGGCCGGTGGCGCTAATCGGCCAGATCGGGTTGTCGCGGTAAGTGATCGCCTCGATCGTGTATACCGGCTCCGGGGAGGTCTCCGGAAGCGCGTACCCGTGGAATTCGGCATACGGACCTTCGGTCGCGTCGCGGGTGATCGAAACATGGCCTTCGATAACGACTTCGGCGCCCGCGGGCACATCAAGATCGTTCGTCTCGCACTTGACGACCTCGACGGGCTCGCCGTAGAGACTACCCAGGAACGTGCCTTCATCCACCTCGGCCGGAATGGGCATCCCGCCAACCATCGGCACTCCGGGATCACCGCCCTGCACGACGGCGAAAGGCATTGGTTTACCTATTTTTTCCCATTCCTCCCAAATCATTCCGATATGTTGCTGAGGCAAAAACAAGCCGGTCATGTGGCGGTTGTCGAGCATCATGATCCGCGAGATCGACCAATTGGTCCACCGCCCATCGGGGGTTCGCGCGACAATGATGCCCCAGGTGTTGAGGTAGCGGCCGCCGTCGTCTTGGTGCACCTGAGGAATCGGAAACCGATCCAGTGTCGCGTCGGCGCCGCGCAGAATGTTCTGCTTGCAGGGAGCTGAATCCGCCGAGATCTGCTTCGGCGGAATCGGGTCCTTTCCATGCACCGCTACCAGGTGCTCGACCAATTCTTGCGCTGTCGCGTCGTGCCACAGCCCGAGCGAAAGCGCAACGCGCGCCAGGGGATACCGTGGATGACTGGACAATGCACCGGAGGCTCCAAGCAGGCGAAATCCGGGCTCTGTTTCCTGAACGTTGTCGAACAATGGTGCCGGCCAACCCTGTTCGGTTGACCGCCGGGTGATCGCGGCCGCTTCCAGCACGGCGCTGACAGGACGATCGATATGCACGACATCGTCGAGTGATTCCAGCACCCGAAGATACTCCCGGAGATCGCTAATCCTGGCCATTATTCGTTCACCACCTTAAGTTTCGAGGCTTTCGCGCCTGGCACTCCGTTCCACCGTTGGGCCCCAGGTGATTCGATATCGAACTGGTCCAAAATCCGGGTCACGATGTGAGCGACGATGTCGCCGACGGAAGCCGGATGGTAGAACGCCGGCATCGGCGGGACGATGCTGGCGCCCATTCGAGCCAATGCCAGCATGTTATCGAGATGAAGCTGACTGAGCGGGGTTTCGCGGGGTACCAGCACCAGTCGTCGGTGTTCCTTCAACGTGACATCGGCTGCCCGGGCGATCAACCCATCGGCGTACCCCATCCGGATCCCCGCCATCGTCTTCATGCTGCAAGGAGCGATCCCCACTCCCTCGACGCGAAAAGAGCCCGACGAGATCGCCGCTGCCTGGTCGTCCCACGAATAGACGACGTCGGCTAATCCCTCGACGTCGCGCGCCGACAACTCCGTCTCCGGGTGGATGGTTGGCCGCGCCCACCGCGACAGCACTAGGTGCGAATCCACATCGGGACACTGTTGTAGTCGACGGAGCAGCTCGATGCCTAGCGCGGCGCCCGTGGCGCCGGTCATGCCCACCACGATCCGTCTCATCCGGCTCACTCCCACGACCCGCGCATCTACCCGGCCGCTGTCTCGGCTCTTCGATCGTTGGGCGGCCCGGCGTTGTTGTCGATGTTCTCGCCGACAATGCGGCACCCCGTCTGGTGTGACCCGAAACAACACGTCGTTCCGAACGCCCATCGGTTGTGGGCCCATTAGCGGTGGCTGCGCGTTCCAGCGGTCCGAGATTGGTCGTTGGGTTGCGCCATGTTGCCGACGCCGGCAATGCGGAGCGCGTACTCGCCGTAGAGGTACGCCAACTGATTTATCGACGCGTCGCCCCCGGGACGAAACCACCTGGGGACGCCCTCGGCCATCTCAATGATCGCGAATGCAGTGATCTTCGCGCTGGAGACCGACATACGGCCCTGTTTGGCGCCCTCGATGAGCAGGTCTTCAAACACCTTGCGATAGCGACGTCGTCGCTCATAGATAGCAGCCAATGCCTCGCCTTCGGCCCACCGGAAGTCACGGATGGTGATCACGGCCTCTTGTGGGTGCTCGACGAGGAAACGCACCTGACTCTCGGCGGCGCGGCGCAGCTGCTCAACGACATCGGGCGAGCTCGCGATGGCGTCCTGTTGCACGGCGAGGATCGCGTCGAGTGTGTCGATCAGAATTTCGTGGAGCAGCTCCGATTTGGATTTGATATGGCTGTAAATGCTTGTCGCTCCGATGCCCAGCGCGTCGGCGATCTCGCGCACTCCGGTCGCGCGATAGCCCTGTTCGGCAAACAACGCCACCGCCGCTTTCCGCACATCGGAGCGCTCATTGACGACCCGGGGCCGGCCACGACGAGCCGGAGTCGACGGCCGCGAGGCAGAGGGCGACATGCGATCAACTGTACTTTAAGTGGCCGTCGATCGTAAATTACGAACATCTGTTCTTCTAACGTGGTCACCTGCGCATCTTGGCGCGAGGGGCCGTATTCCGGCAGGTGTCATCGAATTACGGTGACCAGGGCACTCCGCCGATATGGGCCTTGACGCGCTTGCCCGTGCGTTCTATCGTTACGAACGAACACTTGTACAAAAAATAGCTGCTCCGCTGCAGGTGTAGTAATCCAACGGCCACCTCGGACCGCCCGCAGACGTGCATCCGGCGACTAACGATCAGGAACAAGCGATGAGTGCTTACAAGAAGATCGCGGTTACATGGACGCAGTCCTGAGCGCCAGGCACCTTCGTACTGGGGAGTTTGCCGCGTCCGTCGGCGACGTGCTGCCGTGCAGCGACTCGCGCCGGCTGGCAGCTGCCGAGGCATCGAGACGTCCGTTGCTGCTCGACTCGCTACTCTATGGACGAATCCTCGACCAGTGGAGTCTGTGGGAAATCGCAAACCACCTTCGGCTGCCAAGCCAGGGCCCGTTTGTGGTGGTGGCCGCCGAAACGCCGGGCGTCGGCGAAGTGGCGCTGCCCGAAATCGAATCCAAACTACGCAGCCTGGACATCTACTCGGCATGGCGCGTACTGCCCGATCTGCAGATCGGCATCGTGCACATCAAGTCCGACCAGCATCTCGACAAGATCCTGGGCCTGCTGTCTCGCACTTCCACCAATCGTGTCGGGGTCAGCGCGCGCTTCGACAACCTGCGCGACACCCCACAGGCTGTGCACCTGGCCAAGGTGACGCTGCGCGCCCGCCACAGCGCCTGCCGGGTCGCGGTCTTTGAAGGCTCCATTTTGGCCACCGCCGCGGTCAGCGCGCCGGAGGTGATGATCAAATCCGCCGCCACCGTGCTCAACGGCTTCGACGACCTCGGCGAGGAAGAACGCGAACTTCTCTTTGAAACCTTCCGGATCTGGCAAGACAGCGACGCATCGGTGCGCGCCACCGCCGAAGCCCTTATCTGCCACCCCAACACCGTGCGCTACCGACTTCGGCGAATCGAACAACGCACCGGCCGATCGTTGTCCCGCCCCCGCGACATCGCCGAACTGTGCCTGGCATTCGAAGTGCAACGACGTCTCATGTAGCCAAGGCGAGTTCGGCCTCAGCTTATTGATGCCGACGCGGCCTGCAGCACCACGGCGCTGTGGGCGTCGACGGTGAGCTTCGCCGCTGCGCGGAGTTCCTCGGGGGGTGTCGCCCCGTCGGCTCCGGTGCGCACCACGGTGCGCCAACCGGTGCCGAACGCCGCTGGCGGAAGGGTGAATTCGATCGGCTCGTGGTGGGCATTGAAGCACAGCACGAACGAGTCATCGACCACCTGCTGACCCCGCGCATCACGGCCGGGAATGCCGTGACCGTTGAGGAATACCGCGACGGACTTCGCGAAGCCCGCGCCCCAGTCCTCATCAGTCATCTCGGCGCCATCGGGCGCAAACCAGGAGATATCGGGGAGGCCGTCCAGGCCGCGGCGGCCCAAGGGCTTGCCACTGAAAAAGCGGCGCCTGCGGAACACCGGGTGGTTCGCACGCAGCGCTGACACCGCGCGGGTGAACTCCAGCAGGCCGGCATCGGCGTCGGCCCAGTCGATCCACGTGAGCGAGTTGTCCTGGCAGTAACCGTTGTTGTTGCCACTCTGCGTGCGACCGAGCTCGTCGCCGTGGCAGATCATCGGCACACCCTGCGACAGAAGCAGAGTGGTGAGGAAGTTGCGCTGCTGGCGGGCGCGCAACTCGTTGATGCCGGCGTCGTCGGTTGGCCCCTCCGCGCCGCAGTTCCACGAACGGTTGTAGCTCTCGCCGTCGTTATTGTCTTCGCCGTTGGCGTCGTTGTGCTTCTCGTTGTAGGACACCAGGTCGCGCAGCGTAAATCCGTCGTGAGCGGTGACAAAGTTGACCGAAGCGACTGGCCTGCGCCCGGTGTGCTCGTACAGGTCGGCCGAGCCGGACAAGCGGTAGGCGAACTCGTCGAGGGTGGACGGCTCACCGCGCCAGAAATCACGCACGGTGTCGCGGTACTTTCCGTTCCACTCCGTCCACTGCGGCGGGAAATTGCCCACCTGGTAACCGCCGGGCCCGACATCCCACGGCTCGGCGATGAGCTTGACCTGGCTGACCGTTGGATCCTGTTGCACGAGTTCAAAAAACGTCGCCAGCCGGTCGACGTCGTAGAACTCGCGGGCCAGCGTCGCGGCCAGGTCGAACCGGAAGCCGTCGACGTGCATCTCGGTCACCCAATAGCGCAGCGAGTCCATGATCAGCTGCAGCGCATGCGGATGCCCGACGTTGAGGCTGTTGCCTGTACCCGTGTAGTCCATGTAGAAGCGCTTATCGTCCTCGACCAGCCGGTAGTAGGCGGCGTTGTCGATGCCGCGCATCGACAGGGTCGGGCCCATGTGGTTGCCCTCCGCGGTGTGGTTGTAGACCACGTCGAGGATGACCTCGATGCCCGCCTCGTGCAGCGTGCGCACCATGCCCTTGAACTCCTGCACCTGTCCCCCGGCCGAAATAGCGCTGGAATATTTCGGGTCGGGCGCAAAGAACGAGATCGTGTTGTAGCCCCAGTAGTTCGACAGACCCTTCTCGATCAAGGTGGAGTCGTTGGCGAAGTGATGCACCGGCATCAGCTCGATCGCGGTGACGCCGATGCTCGTGAGGTGCTCGATGATCACTGGGTGGGCCACCGCGGCATAGGTGCCGCGTATCTGTTCGGGAATGTCCGGATGCGTCTCAGTCAGCCCCTTGACATGCGCCTCGTAGATGACCGTGTCGGCGTACTCGTGGCTCGGCGGGCGGTCGTTGGCCCAGTCGAAGAACGGGCTGATCACCACCGACTTGGGCATGCTCGCCGCGGAGTCGTCGTCGTTGCGGCTGTCGGGATCGCCGAACGTGTAGCTGAACAGAGACTGGTTCCACTCGAACGTGCCGTCTATGGCCTTCGAATACGGGTCCAGCAACAGCTTGTTCGGATTGCACCGCAGTCCGTCCTGTGGTTGGTACGGGCCGTAGACGCGATAGCCGTAACGCTGCCCCGGTTCAATGGCCGGCACGAAACCGTGCCAGACAAAGCTATCGACCTCGGGCAGCGTGATCCGCGACTCGGTGTCATCGTCATCGAACAGGCACAACTCGACCCGCTCAGCCACCTCGCTGAACACCGCGAAGTTGGTACCCACGCCGTCGAACGTCGCGCCCAGCGGATAAGCCCTACCCGGCCACACTTCACGGGTGGGGGTCGGAGCAGGGGCGTCTACGCTGGTCATGGGGCATTTGATACCCCACAGACTCCGCGGTCAAACCCGCGACGACATCGGGCATTCCACGTCGAAATTGCCGGGTATCGCCACCAGCGGATGCGAAATTTATTGGCACAGAGCACTTCGCAGCCGGATGCGAACGCCGGCCCTTCCCGCTACCCGTCGGCCTCGCCGTTGGCTCCCGCCTGTGCGGCTTTTCGCAAAGTGCGGTTGGTGGAACGCAAGTCGGTATTGGTCGCCGATAGGTCGGCGTTGTCGTCTTCGAGGTCGAGGATGCGCGCGATGCCGGCCAGGTTGACCCCAGCTTCGACAAGCGTGCTGATGCGCCGTAGCCGGGCCAGGTCGTCGGCGCTGTAGCGCCGGGTTCCGCCATCGCTTCGGCCCGGCGTCAGCAGACCGAAGCGCTCGTAGAGGCGCAGCGACTGCACCGGGATGCCGGAAAGTTCGGCGGCCACGGAGATGCCGTATACGCCGTGATCGGGCGCCGGCCCACCGGACGCGCCAGCACGATCGGCCACCGGCCATCTCCTCACTCAACTAATACAGAAAACCTGTTTACCACACTTGCGCTGAAGTTTCGATGATGCTATATAAAATCTGTGCTAAATAGCATAGATAAGGCTCCGCTACTGCAACAGATTGGAGTGAGAGGTGACTTCCATGCTGATGCGTACCGACCCCTTCCGCGAGTTGGACCGTTTCGCTCAGCAGATGCTGGGCACGGCCGCCCGCCCGGCCGTGATGCCGATGGACGCCTGGCGTGAGGGCGATGAATTCTTCGTCGAGTTCGACCTGCCCGGCATCAACGCCGACTCGCTGGACATTGACATCGAGCGCAATGTGGTGACCGTGCGCGCCGAGCGCCCCGGTGTCGACCCCAACCGGGAAATGCTGGCCACCGAGCGACCGTGTGGAGTGTTCAGCCGACAGCTAGTGCTCGGCGAAAACCTCGACACTGAAAGGATCGCGGCTTCGTACAGCGAAGGTGTCTTAAAGCTGCGCATCCCGGTAGCCGAAAAGGCCAAGCCACGCAAGATTTCTATTGACCGCGGCGGCGCAGACCGGGCCATCAACGACAACGCTGAACAGCACCAGGTCATAGACGCCTGATCGCGGGGTGTGTGGACACGGTGACCGCAACACCAGTGCGACGGCGGCGGCCATGCCGACGCGATATTGTTAGCTGTCCTCGGCGTTCAGAAGCAGCGCCTGTATCCGCCGACACCACCGCTTGGTGTATTCCCGACTCCGCACCCCTTCGCCCGTCTCTGTGTCTGACGGTGCGCTCGTCAACGTGGTCGATCGGTGCAGTCAACTGACGCGAGGAGACACATTCCGCGATGAACTGGGATCTCAACGGCCAGTCAGCCGATATCGAACAAGCCTTGGCCGGCGGAGCACCCCAACGGGTGGGCTGGTTCCGGTTCTACTTCAACGACCAGCGGTGGGAATGGTCCGAACAAGTGCAGCGGATGCATGGGTATGAGCCCGGCACCGTTACCCCGACCACCGAGCTGGTACTGGCACACAAACACCCTGAAGACCGCGGTCAGGTCGCCGCCACCATCGACGACATCCTCAACACCCACAAGCCGTTCAGCACCCGCCATCGGATCGTCGATACCAGCGGAAATATGCATTACGTCGTCGTGGCCGGTGACCGGCTCCACGACGGCCGGGGTGCAGTGATCGGAACACATGGGTTCTATGTCGACGTCTCTCGGCTTCCGGACCCCGAGCAGGAGGAACGCGTTACGGCGAAGCTGGCCGAGATCGCCGAAAGCCGCGCCGCCATCGAGCAGACCAAGGGCATGTTGATGCTGATCTATGGCATCGATGACGACGCCGCGTTCAACCTGCTCAAGTGGTTGTCCCAGGAAGCCAACATCAAGCTGCGACTGCTAGCCGAGCAGATCTCTGAAGACCTCCGCAACGTCGGCCCAGCCGCCTCGCAATCGGAGTTCGACGAACTACTGCTGACCGCACGCCTGCGAGTCGGCCGCGCCGACGACCCGCCCATCGCCCGAGAGGCATAAGGACAACCGCGCGCGGGCACCCCCCGTTCCGAATCTTTGCTGACGCACTTATGCGCCAGCGCCTCACTTCTTGCTCGGAATAACGATAACGACGATTAATGTGAGAATGGAGAAGAGCAGCCCGAGAATTCCCCATCCGAGCGGATTGCGACCCTTCATCGAAGCGATGATGCCACAGACGATGGCAGCGATCACACTGCCGATCGCGACGAAGATTCCTTTAATTCCCCTGAGAATTAACCCCGCCGCAAGCGGATCCGTACTCGCCAAAATCACCGAGTGCAACATGTCAGGTCCTTTCTCGAGGGGAGCCCTTAGGTGATACCCGCGTGGAATCGGATCAAACCGCTCGGTAATCGAAACTGATGCCAAAGCGGTTTGCTACGCGCCCCGACGACTGTGCTCGATGGCCAGCTCGCCGCGGGTGACGGTGACCGCTTGCCCGGTCAGACTGACCCGGTCGTCGTAGAGGTGTACCTCGACGCGACCACCGCGGGCCGACACCTGAAGACCGGTTAAGGCCGTCTTGCCCAGTTTCTTCGACCAGTAGGCACCCAGGCTGCAGTGGGCGGACGCGGTGACAGGGTCTTCGTCGATTCCGGCGGCGGGTGCAAAGAAGCGGGACACGAAATCACTGTCGGCATCGCCGATGGCGGTGACAATCACACCGCGCGCATCCAGCATGGCCAGTGCCCCCAGGTCTGGGGTCAACTTCCGCACGGTGTCAGTCGAGTCCAATTCCGCAAGCAGGTCGAGCCGTCCACGCGATACCGCCAACGGCGTGACGCCGAGTGCCGCGGACAGCATGGGCGGCGCGGGTACCGGTTGAGGATCATCGACGGGGAAGTCCAACGTGATCCGTCGATCCGGCTCTTGGCGTGCGCTGAGGATGCCGGCACGCGTGTTGAAGACGAGGGTGTCTGCTCGGTCGCCGCTTTCCCATAAGACGTGTGCCGCCGCCAACGTTCCGCTGCCACACAACGCGAGCTCTGTTTGTGGGCTGAACCAACGCAATTCGGTGTCGCCCTGGGCGCGGCGCACGAACGCGCTGGCGGGCAGGTTCAGCTCGGCCGCCAGCTGCTGCAACCACTGGGTCTCAGGCCAACCCGAATCGACCAGAAACACCGCAGTGGGATTGCCGGCAAACGGCCGGTCGGCGAAGCAGTTCACGGTGAAGACGAGCATCTCGCTCACACGTGCCCGACGGTCCCGTCCATCCGAACCATCATGCCCCGACAATCGATCGGATCAGAGAGTCGCCCGTCCCACCATGAGCGGGCGGACGATCCGCGGCATGCCGCGCCACGCGGCGCCCTCGGCCGCGACGGCGAAGCCGCAGGCGCGCATCAGCTCCCCTGTCGGGCGGTTGCAGCGACAGCCGCCCGCGAACCGGCGCCACGGTTGGAGCAGGCTGTCCTGGCACGCCGCGAGGAACCGCGAGCTCGCACGCACATGTTCGATGAACAGCAACTGCCCATCCGGGCGGAGCACGCGCGCGATCTCGCGAAGCGCGCGTTCGGGGTCGTCGACGGTGCACAGGACAAGCGTCGAAACGACGGTGTCCACGGACGCATCGGGCAGTGGTAGGCGCTCTCCTGGCGCGTCGAGGATCCGCGCGACCCGCGCATGCCGCTGTAGGCGGCGCGCGAGTCTTCGGCGCATCGCCGGCTCGGGCTCGATCAGGGCGAGCTCGGCGATCCCGTCGGGATAGTGGGCGATGTTCAGCCCGGTCCCGGCGCCGATCTCGACGACGCGGCCGCGCGCGCCGCGCAGCAGCGTGTTCCGCCGGCGGCGCATGCCTGCGAGCTCACCCAGCCAGACAAACGGGTCGTACACCAGGGCCATGACCCGCAGCCACGCCGCAGACGGCGGGCTGGCCTCAAGTTCGGTGCTCGTGATCTGCGTCATGCCGCGAACGTACGAGCGGCCGCATGGTGAGCGCATCGCCCGGCGCGGCCATCTTCCGCAGATGGCCCGTTTCGGCTACCTCACAGGAGTCCGAGACGCGCGGCCTCCGCGACGGCGGCCGTTCGCGAGGTGCGACCCAGCTTGCGCCGGATGTTCGCGACGTGGCGGTGAACGGTATGCGGGCTCAGCACGAGTTGCCCTGCGATCTCGCGATCGCTGAGACCCCGCGCGACGCAGGCGAGGATCTCGCGTTCACGATTGGACAGCGGGACTGGCTCCGGAGCGCTCGCGTGGTGCGGCGACGGCTGCGCCGATGCCAGCGCTTCGCGGCACGCGCGGACGACGGAATCGACATCACCGTGCCAGGGGAAGTGCGCGCTCCCCTGCAGCGGGATGAACGTCGCGCCTGGAATCGCGGCCGCGACCTCACGCCCGAGCCGGTACGGCACGGCCCGATCGTCGCGACGATGCACGACCAGCGCCGGCCGGCGGATGCGGGGAAGGTGCGCGCGCGCGTCGAGGCGATACACCAGACCCAGCAAGGCGGCGGCTGTCTCGGCGGTCGCCGCCTCTCGCTGGAACCGTGCGAAGCGTTCGCGCTCCGCAGCGTCGGTACCGGCGATGAAGATGTCACTGAGCAGGCGCGAGCCGAGTCCCCAATGCGCGCGTACCGCGGCCAAGATCGCGTCCGCCACGCCCGGGGCCGTGAGCGCCGCGCCATCGGCGTACGACCCGTACAGCACGAGGCGCTCGACGCGCTCCGGAAGCGCCGCGGCAAATGCGATCGCGGTGCAGCTCCCGGATGAGCCGCCGATCAGCGACACGCGCTCGAGCTTGAGTTCGTCGAGGAGCGCGCGCAGCGTCGCGACTTCGTTGTCGAGGGTCAGATCCGAATCTCGCACCGTGCGGTCCGACATGCCGACGCCGAGCCGGTCGTAACGGATCAGTGTGTATCCGTCCGCGACGCTTTCCCAGAATCGCCGATAGCCCGCGCTCTGCCAGTCAAGTTCGAGGTGGCTCACCCACCATGCCGGAGCGACGAGCGGTGGACCCTCCCCGCGTATCTCGTACGCCACGCGGCGGGCGCCAAGGGGGAGGAACCGGATCTCGGACTTCTCCAGCATCGCCACGAGCCTACGGCGGCCGGCTGAGCAGCGAAAGGACCGTAACAACGCCTGGGCGGCATCCGCGGCTGCGCATTGCTGGCGGGACGGCGCCCGTGACGACCACAACCAGGGGGTGGGGTCGCGCAGCTAGGCCTCGGTGGGCTGTCCGCACCAGGTGGTGAGCGCGCCAGAGAGCCCAAGGTCGGTTTGGTCTTCCACCCAGGCAACATATCCGTCGGGCCGAATCAGCACGGCAGTGGGAGCAGTGACCGCACCAAGCACGGGAAGCTCCCACATACCAACATATTTGGCGTCAATCAACCGAACCCGACCGTTCCAACCAGTGGTGTCGAAGCGTCCGCCCTCGCCGAGGTTAAGCAGTATGGGCCGGGCATCATGCAGCAGGGTGAACACCCGCAGCGGGCCGCTGGCGGTGACCAGGTCGAGATCGGGCATGCGGCGCCCGAGCAACGGGTGTCCCTCACCGAGCTCGTAATGAATGTCAAGACCAGACATCATCCCGGCGAATCGTTTGCGAGGCTCCTCCATGCTGAGAAGCTCGGAAATGGTGTTGCTCAAGGCCTTTCGGCGGTCGTCGAGGCGACGAAGCGCAACTTGCGCCATCGTGTTGCGCAACACGCGGGCAGCGACCGGGTGGCGCTCGGCATGGTAGGTATCGAGAAGGCTTTGCGGCGATATCTGGTTGACCACCTGAGCCAGCTTCCATCCCAGATTCACCGCATCCTGCACACCGGTGTTGAGGCCCTGTCCACCCACCGGGTCATGCACGTGTGCGGCATCGCCGGCCAGCAGGACCCGTCCGTCGCGATATGCCGCGGCCTGGCGAGCCATATCGGTAAACCTGGAAATCCAAGTGGCACTGTGAAGCCCGTAATCGGTCCCGTACACGGCGACGAGCGCCTCGCTGAGATCGCGCAGGGTGGGTTGGCAGGTGGCTTCAAGGTGCTTCTCGGTCACTACGACCCGCACCCGCCCCTCATCCTCCAACTTAGTGAGCCCATGGACACCGGAGGCGTCGTGGCGGATGATGCCCCATTCCGGCGCTTCGCCCGTCTCGGGGGCCATCTCGACCTCGGCGACCAGGCAGCTCGTTGTCGGGTCCCACCCGGGGAACTCGATGCCGGCTGCTTTGCGGACCAGGCTGCGTCCGCCGTCGCACCCGACGAGATACTCCGCCCGCAGCGACTCGCCGTCCGACAGCCGGACGTCGACGCCGGTGTCGTCTTGGGCGATACTCGTCACCTCACGTCCGCGATAGATCGGAACCCCCAGCTCGTCGACCCAGCCAGCCAGTGTGCGCTCGATGCGGTTCTGCCACAGCCCGAGGCCGTAGTTGTGTCGGGTGGGAAAGTCACTGATGTCCAGAGGAATCCCGCAGAACCTGGCGACCTGCGCTGCCTGGCCCTGCGAAAGGAACCGATCGGCGATTCCACGCTGATCGAGAACCTCGATGGTGCGTGAATGCAAACCGCCTGCGCGCGAGCCCATGAGGTGCTGGCTGGCGCGCCGCTCGACAATGGCTACGTCGACACCGGCCAACGCCAACTCGCCCCCCAACATCAGCCCCGTCGGGCCTCCTCCAGCGACCACCACCGCATGGTGAGATATCGGTTCGACGCCCCCGCGCGACCCGTCCGTCGACAACACGACACCCATTTCGCAACTCTCAATTCTGGCCGGTTCTGGCCTCGGCCGGTGATTCTGCAGCACCACTGGGGTCTTGCCGCAAGCCCCCCGGTGCCCTATATGTTGAGAGTGGAAGGGGTACGCCTCCTTACGATCAGGCGTCGATCACCACGCGATCGCTTTTCGCCCGCGAGACGCAGACCAGCATCTCGTCGTCGCCCTCCGCGGTGCGCCCCCGGCGATCGACCTCCCCGGCCAGCACCTTGACCTTGCAGGTCCCGCAGAACCCTTGCTGGCACGAATACGCGGTCGTCGGGTCGCGGTCGAGCATGGCCGCGAGCGCCGACCGGTTCGCCGGCACGCTGACCACCCGTCGCGAACGCGCGAGTTCCAGCTCGAACGGGATACCGTCGACGACCGATGGCGGACTGAACCGTTCATAGTGCAATGGCGCGTTGGCGTATTCGTCGCGCGCCGTGCGCACCGACTCCAGCATGGCGGTCGGGCCGCACACGTACACCGCCGTCGTCGACTCGGCGTCGGCAAGCAGGTCCTCTGCGGTCGCGACACGGCCGCGCTCGTCGTCGGCCCACACGGTGACACGATCCGGCGCCACCGCCACCACCTCGTCCAGCAGCGGCATGTAATCGCGGCTGCTGCCCGCATACACTGCGCGCCAGTTCATTTCGCGCCGATGAGCCGCCTGAATCATGGGCAGAATCGGCGTCACCCCGATGCCGCCGATCACGAACAGCACCTCGTGCTCGTCCGTGACGAGATAGAACGCGTTGCGGGGACCTTCGAAAACCAGGCTGTCGCCCGCGTTGAAGGTGTCATGCATCTCTACAGAGCCGCCGCCGCCGTCGGCGATCCGGCGCACGGCGATACGGTAATCGGTGCGCCGCCCGGGCGAACCGCACAACGAGTACTGCCGACGGCGCCCCGAGGGCAGCCGAACATCGATGTGTGCGCCGGGTGTCCAGGACGGCAGCAATCCGCCATCGGGGTCGGCCAACGTCAAAGCGACCACGTCGGGCGTGAGCAGTTCGCGTTTGGTGACCACCGCGGTATTGGTCCGCTGCACCGGCGCTACCCGAGACGGCGTCCACCTCGACGCCGACGCCAAGCCGCCGAAGACGACACCCACGCCCCACAACGCGGTGTAGAAGCGGTCGCGCTTGCGGCGACCGTACAAGTCGGCGGGTCTACTTTCCCAGATGCTCTGCGTCACGATACGTTCTCGCGTTCTCGCGGAGCCGCGCCCGCGATGACTTGGTCGACCCATCCGCCGGTGAGCCGGGCGACGACGTCGGGATGCGAGTTCACCACCCAGTGCCCGCCATCGATCGGGATGATCCTGCTGCCGGCCGGAATCGAGCCGGTGAATCGCTGCAGGGCGGGCGACACGAAATAGTCCTTGCGTGCGACCAGCACTTGCACCGGGACGGTGGTCCGCGGCAACTGCCTCCCGGGCGCCAGGATCGGCCCGGGCATGTTGGCGCGGTACAGGTTGAGTCCGTTGAGGTAATCATCGATGGACCGGTACGCCGCACCGCGCCGGCTGCTCGTGTTGGGTCGGCCGATACGTTCAACCGCCGCAAACACCTTCACAAGCGCCCGGGCGCGGATCGATACCTCAGGCGCACCGGGGCACAGGAAGAACCAGATGTACGAGGAGGCCAGGAATTGTTTGGCGATATCGACCGCGGCGCGGGGTGTACGCGGTGAGCGCAGAAACTTGCCCGCATAGTTCAGGTGCGTCCCGGAGATCGACGTGAACGAGGCGATCCTGCCCATCACCGAGTCGTCGGTGACCGCCGCCCAGCACTGGATCGAGCCCCAATCGTGGCCCAACAGATGGACCTGGTCCACTCCCAGGTTGTCGATCACCGCACCGATATCGGCGACCAGCTGGGTGAGCCGATACCCTAAACGGCTTGCGGGCGTTGATGATTCGCCGGCCCCGCGTACGTCGAAGGCGACAAAGTTGTATTTGGCGTTGTAGCGCCGGCTTAGATCGGCTGCGACCCCGTCCCACACGTGGTGGTTATCCGGGTAGCCATGGACGGCCAGGATGGTCGGGCGCTGCTTGTCGATCCCGGTGTAGGCGTGGACCGCTAGAGGTACGCCGTCCGACGCCGTCACGGTGTTCGACTGAGTCATTCTTACCTCCTCCACGCGTGCTCAGTGTGATGCGCGGGCGGCAGGTGACCTAGCCAAGTAGTCGACCGCGCGCCCTACCCCGCCCAGCTGGGACGGATGGAAGCTCGGCTTGTAGTAGGCGGCGATGACCCCGAGGAATTGGGTCGGCCCGGGCACCAACCCCCGGCGCGCCGCGTCGAAGTAGTCCCGCCACCGCGGTTTGGTCCCCGGCGGCAGGTGCGGGTCGACCGAGTACATGAATCGCACGCCGCGCATGAACAACCACAGCAGCGCCGGCGTCACCAGCAGCTGAGTGCGCACCTGCCGCCAGTGCCCGGCACGCAGATGCTTCATGGTGTCGAAGGCCACCGCCTTGTGCTCGACCTCTTCCGCGCCGTGCCAGCGAATCAAGTCCAGCATCACCGGATCGACGCCCATGGCGTCGAGTTGCGGGGTGTCGAGAATCCATTCACCCAGGATGGCGGTGTAGTGCTCCAGGGCCGCCACCATCGACACCCGCTCGAGCAACCAGCTCCGCCGTCGCCGCGGGCTCCACCGGGGCCGATCGCCGATGAGCTTGCCGAACAGCCAGGCCATTTGATTGGTGAACGGTGTCACGTCGATGCGCTTGGCGGCGAAGTGCTCGAGCACACCCGAGTGCGCTTGCGAATGCATGGCCTCCTGACTGATGAATCCCTGCACGTCCAGCCGCAGTTGATCGTCCTTGATCAGTGGCAACGCGTCCTTGAATGCCCCGACGATGAATTCCTCGCCCGCCGGCAGCAGCAGGTGCAGGACGTTGCAGAAATGGGTGGCGAACGGCTCGTTGGGCACGTAGTAGAACGGCAGCTTTGCCCAGTCGAACTCGACGTCACGCGCCTGGAGGACGATCCGCTCGTGATCGAGGGAAGCGTCGTGCGGACCCGCTGCCTGGTCATCGACTGTGAACATCGTCAAACCCCTTGCGTCGTTAGGCACTGCGTTGTGCCTCGGGCTCACCCTCGGTGATCAGACCCTCATTCCGCAAGAACCGGATGAGATTCTCGACCGTCTCGGTCAGGGCCGGCTCGCGCAGGCGGACCTTAGCCAGCGCGCGGGCGTGCCGGTACTGGGTGTTGCCGTAGCGCTTGTCCCGCATCGCAGCCATCTTGTCCGCCGAGCGGGTGAGGAAATCGACCAGCGGATAAATCGGATCGCGCGGCCCACACCGGCGGTTCATCTGCTCGGCAAAGGACGGGATGTCGTAGTAGGCGAAGCGGTAGCCGTAGCGTTCGGACAAAATCCGGGTGATGTCCGTGAGGTTGTAGTAATCATCCGCGGTCATGTTGTAGACGCTGCCCGCCTCGGCCGGCAGATCCATCAGCGCGACGATGTGATCCGCGATCAGGTCCGCCGGCAGCAAGCTGAGCTGGTTGAGCGCGTTGGCGGCAATGCCGTGCTCGATCATGAACGCCATGGTGCGCACCAAGATGTCGTCCTGACTCCCAAAACCCGCGCTGGTCGGTGAGATCAACGAGGGTCGGTAGATGCGCACGTCGAGTCCTTGCCGCTGCGCGGCCAGCGCCAGCTGCTCGGCAACCCACTTGGTCTGCGAGTAGCCGAAGTCCAGGGCGTTCATCTCCACGTTCGCATCGGATTCCCCGACTACCGGCTTGACGCTCCACCCGTAGATGAAGGTGCTGGACACCAGGTGGAAGGTCTTCCGGTGCGCAGTCATGGCCAGGCGTAATAGCTCGTGCGTACCCGCCACGTTGGCGGGCCGCAGGGCGTCGTAGGTCCTGACGTAGTTGACCAAGGCGCCGTTGTGGACGATGGCGTCGACACTCTCAGCCAGTCGCTGGAACGCCGGCTCACCAATTCCCAGGTGCGACTCGGCGAGGTCACCGCAGACCACGCGCACCCGCGCCCGGACCTCGGCTTCGAGGGCCGGCGACCATAGTTGGGCCCGGCGCAGCGACGCCACGATTCGGTCCAGGCCGTGGGCCTCATCCGTGGCGCGGATCAGCGCGTGGAGGTTGGAGGAAGTCCGCCCGAGCAGGCTGGTGATCAGGAACGGCCCCAGGAACCCGGTCGCGCCGGTCACCAGGATGTCGCTTGCCGCGCCAGCTCGCTCCGGCGGCAGAGCCGGCAGGGGCAGCTGCGCATCCGCACGCATCTGGGCGGCCTCGTGTGCCTCGTATTCGGCGGAGATCTGATCCAGCGCCTGCCGCAGGGCGTCCAGCGGCTGCCCAGAGCCTTCGCCGAACTGCCGCATGAGCCCGAAGAACTCGGCGACTGTCAGGCGCTGGAGCAGCCGCGTGTTGACGTCCTCGGCCAGCTCTCCCGCGCCATGCTCTTCCAGCAAGGCCTGCAGATCCGCGCGGAGCTCGGCCAGGGCCAGTGAGTCGATGCCGAGATCCGCGAACGAGCAGTCCTCCTGCCCGGTGAGGTCGTAGCTCTCGATGAGATGGCGGAAGCGTTCTAGCGGCCCTGCGCTGGCGTCCGGCCCTTGGTGGGTCTGGTGGGCATAGCTCGCCAGCGCGGGCAGCTTGTCGTCCAGCCAGAGCTGGCGGGTCTCCGCGCGCCTGATCTTCCCCGAGGTGGTCTTGGGAATGGTGCGCGGCGGCGCGAAGACGATGGTGTGTGGATCGATGTGGCAATGCCGGCGAATCGCTCGCGCCAGCGCCTTGCCGTCGGGGAGTGCGTGCTCGTCGCGCACCTCGGCGACCACGACCAGCGCTTCCTGCTCCTCGCGCTCGACCGAGAAGGCGGCGACGCAGCCGTTGCGGACTTGCGCAGCAGACTTTTCCACGACGGTTTCGATGTCCGACGGGTAGCAGTTGACGCCGCGGACGATGATCAGGTCCTTGCTCCGGCCACAGACGAACAGCTCGCCCTCATACAGGAAGCCGAGATCGCCCGTCCGTAGATAGGTGTGGTCTTCATCGCCCGCGATGCGGGCTCCGAAGGTCTCCGCGGTGAGCTCGGAGCGGCGCCAGTAGCCGCCTGCCTTGGACGGCCCGTCCACCCAAACCTCGCCGACCCGGCCCTCGCCCAAGGCTTGCCCAGACTGGGGATCGACGATGCGGACCACGGTCCCGTTGATGGGCTTGCCGCAGCTCACCACAGGGGTCTGGTTGTTGTTCTCGGGCAGGGCCTTTTCGACCCGCGCGAGATTATTCTCCAGCGCGCGCTTGTTCAAAGCCAGGGTCTGGCGGCCCCACCCGGACACGGCCAGGGTGTTTTCGGCCAAGCCGTAAGCGCCGGTCAGCGCGCCGGGCCGCAGACCGTAGGGAGCGAAGCGCTGCCGGAACCGTGTGAAGGTCTTGGCCCGGAGAGGTTCCGCCCCGACGAATACGCTGTCCAGGCTGCTCAGGTCGATCCCGGCCAGCTCGGATGTGGGGAGCTTATCCTCACGCAGGCAGTACTCGAGCCCGAAGTTCGGCGCTGGCGTGTCGGTGGCGCGCACCTGGCTGATCAGCCGGAGCCAGGCCGACGGCCGCTGGAGAAAGTCGAGCGGTGACATCGCGTGCGTGGTCCCGCCGCGCAGTAACACGAAAAAGTAAGCGGAGATCAAACCCATGTCGTGGTGCTGCGGGAGCCAGCTGACGCCCACCGGTGACTGTCGGATAGCCGTGCTGTTGGCGATGACGTTGGCGTGGCTGACGATCACGCCCTTGGGATCGCTGGTGGAGCCCGAAGTGTACTGCAGGAACAGCACCGGTCCGGGCCTGTCCGGCACGGTGGCGCCGCCAAAGTCCTGCGTGGCATCCGTCGCGAACCACGGCAGCTCCGGGTGCCGCTCGGCGTCTCGCCAGGGCATGCCATCTTGCCGGTGACCGAGGAGCTGCCGGTAGTCGTATTCAAACTGCTTGGTCGACAGGACCGCCTTGGCCTGGCAGTCCCGCGCGATGAAGTTGAGCTTGGCCAGCCCTGCTTCGAACGCCATGGGCAACGGGGGGCTGACCGGTACGGCGATGACCCCGATGCGCGCACAGGCGTAGAACGCCGCCACCATCTCCAGACTCGGCGGGTAGACCAGCAGCGCCCGCTCTCCGGGCCCGAGCCCGACCTCTGTGGACAAGTAGGCGGCCAGCTCACGCGTCCGCTCCGCGAAGCTCTGGTAGGTGTAGTGCTCGAGCTCCCGGCCTTCGGCATCGACGAACCGGTACAGGGTTTGGTCCGGTCTCCGCGCTTCCCACATCCGCAGGTAATCAATAAGGGTCTGCATCGACGGAGTCACTCCCCTTCACCTCATGTCTAGAGTTCTCTAGCGCCCTCTGGCGTCATTGCCTAGCGACCGGCTAGTTGCGGGTAATCGCCACCACCATTCGTGATTGACTAACCCACAGTAGCGCTGCCAACCGAAGCCAAGCAAAGAAATCGCGGAGTTTTTTGGCAGTGCACATTGATTTCACAGGCCGCGCCTAGCTAACAAGCGAAATTGCATCTAACTGTGTCGAAAGTCACTGAGTTTCCTGTCGGCCAGGCGCATAGCCAACGCCGTTCAGGATCTCCGTAGATACTGATATCAGCAGCTCAGTATTGACGTAAATACGCAGGTTACAGGCTTTGTGTCCGTAAATACGGAGATACTGGTGTACTGATATCCGTATTTGCGTACCCACTGATCGTTGACCCAGAGCTCGGCTCGCGACACCCCACCCGCCGTCGCTATTTCGAGTAGCCAGGCCGAAATCGCAAACCCAAAATCCGGGGTGTGGTTCTCCGCACCACCCAGTAGCACGGCGCTGTAGCAAAGCAAATCCGTGTGGATGTCAACGGGGAAGTACATCCTCGGGAAACCACTACTTACTCTCCGAACGAGGCTTACTCTCCGAACGAGGCGCCTGCGCGGTGACGCCCGACGCAGCGCAACACTGCTGTGAGTTTCGGGCCGATCAGCGGTGTCGGGTCGCCCACATCACTTCCGCTCGACGCCGCGTCACGGCACCGTCGCGCGTCGCGCCGGGGCGACAGTTGACGACCCGACCTGGGCGATGCGAATGCGCGGCCCGGCGCGGGCCACAAGCCTCACGATGCCGATGAAACGCTCGCCATCGATGATCGGCGAGAGCGGCTCGTCCTCGGCCTCGATGATCATCTCTTGGCCGTTGACATCGCGTAGCTGGTCACCGTGGAGCCTGCCGCTGCGGAGCGCCGCGGGAAACCGCACGACGATCAGCGAGGGCCTCAGATTCCCGGCTTGGAAATGCAGCGCGCCAGGTTTCTCCGCTTTGGGGAAGAGCCGGAACCCGGCGCCGATATGCAGGTCGATCGCGCCGGCGTGCAGCAGCCTGTGGGTCCGCGTCGGGACCTCGTCGCCGTCGATTACCACGCGGGCCTGCGTCGGAGCGAACAGACTCGTTGCATAGTTGGGCTTGCTCGAGCGGACAACCTTGTTGGTGACGTAGTCGCGGAATGAGCGCGCGATCACTCGAACGACGTCGGCCCGGCCGTGAGTGTGGTTGTCGTAGTACTTGTCATAGAACCGGTTGCCGACACCTCCGGCGGCCAGCCCAAAGCAGAGCCGATGGAACTTCGCACCGTCCGCGGTTTCGCCGTCGAGTGTCAGAGTGTCCAGCGATACCTCGGGCGGAGGCTGATCCGTCTCGGCGGCAGCCGCCAGTGCGCGCAGAATCGCTTGGGGCCGCCCGCGTACCTGCGCCTTGCGCGCGACAGCATTGACACTGCCGGCGTTGTTGGGTACGAATGTCGGCCAGCGTTCCGGATCGCTGATGCAGTGCTGGGTTTCGTTGATCAACCAGTTCAGCGATCCGTCGCCGCCGTCGCTCACCAGATGGCTGACCCGTGGATAGAGCTCCTCGACGACCTTGCGGAGGTCCTCGACCGAGGCGGTTGGGTGCACCTCGCCCCACCGGCCGACAATGCGACGCAGTTCGTCGCTGCGATCACCCGCGGCACGATTCTTGCGTGCGAGTGGATTGACGATGACGCCTAGATACATCCGGAGGTCACCGACGCAGGCATGGCAGATGCGAATCGCAGTTGTGGCAACCGACAGCGGTTCCAGGGATGGGCAGACAAGGCGGATATATCGCGTCCCAAACGAATACTCCTCGGGAGTGCAGTGGGCGCCCAGGTGCGATTGGGCGGGCTATCCCAGCAAGATACCCGCTACGTCCTCGTGACAAGCACCACCGCCCCGGGTCGCGCCGTCGTCCCCGTCAGAACCCCCCGCAACTCCGGATTAGTGTGTCTGGAATGCCCGAGTGGACCGCAGCAGACCTGCCCACGTTCGCCGGACGCACCGCCATCGTCACCGGCGCCAACGGTGGGCTGGGTGAGGTGACAGCCAGCGAGTTGGCCCGGGTCGGTGCTCACGTCATCCTGGCCGTGCGCAACACCGGAAAGGGAGAGGCCGCCGCCGAACGCATGACCGGCCCCACAACTGGCCAAGTCGAGGTGCGTCAACTGGACTTGCAGGATCTGTCCTCGGTGCAGCGCTTCGCCGACGGCATAGATAAGGCCGACGTCCTGATCAACACCGCCGGCATCATG
>Ga0210389_10000501_pt1 | contig 35731 bp, 37 predicted proteins | sample IncBWH28OmetaG_FD_160127 | JGI IMG/M metagenome (GOLD analysis project Ga0210389, IMG submission 160127) | Forest soil microbial communities from Barre Woods Harvard Forest LTER site, Petersham, Massachusetts, United States - Inc-BW-H-28-O ... | reverse complement strand
CCCCTTTTTTCCCGTTGTCTGTGTCCCCACAGACAACTTCAGCTTCAGGTATTACGCTAAACGCCAAAGCCCGGCTATTAACCAGGCTTTGACTTAAGACTTTCGACGTCAAACTCAGGACTTAAATCACCAAACGTGTATCCTGTCCTCCGGTTTCTTATACATTTTATCGCCAGGCTTTACATTAAATGCGGCATACCAGGCATCGATATTGGTTACCGGCGCATTGGCGCGATACTGCTCGGGCGAATGGGGATCGGTTAAAATACGCTGAGCGGCTGCCTCGGGGCGCTGCGAACTGCGCCATACCTGTGCCCACGACAGGAAGAAACGCTGATCAGGCGTAAAGCCGCCGATCTTTTTGTGTGAGTGTCCTTCTTTGGTTTTCTTAAAGGCAGCATAGGCAACATTAAGCCCGCCTAAATCCGCAAGGTTTTCACCTAATGTCAGTTTGCCATTAACGTGCATGGTATCCAAAACGGTAAAGGCATTGTATTGCGCCACTACCTGGTCAGCGCGTTGCTTAAATTTATCGGCATCGTCCTTGGTCCACCAGTCGCGCAGAGTGCCGTCGGCGTCATATTGGCGGCCTTCGTCGTCAAAACCATGTGTCATCTCGTGGCCGATAACTGCGCCGATCCCGCCATAATTTACCGCATCGTCCGCTCCAAAATCAAAGAAAGGGAATTGCAGGATACCAGCCGGGAAAGTGATACCGTTGTTAACCGGGCTGTATGATGCGTTTACAGTAGGCGGTGTCATCCCCCAGCGTTTTTTATCAACCGGTTTGTTGATCTGGCTGGTTTGGTAATTATATCTCCACTCCGAAATTCGCTTTAGGTTGCCAAAATAATCGTTGCGCTCTATCACCAGGCCTGCATAGGTTTGCCATTTATCCGGGTAGCCTATCTTTACGCTAAATGCGGCAAGCTTTTTCAGGGCCCTGGCCTTTGTTTCGTCGCTCATCCAGGTGACGTTTTTAATACGCTCGCCCAGTGTGATTTTTAAATTATTTACCAGGTTAACCATATAAGCTTTTGCAGCCGGGGTAAAGTACCTGGCTACATATAACTGGCCGAATAATTCGCCCAGGCTGCCGTCAACCAATCTCGACATCCGTTCGTTGCGCGGCGTTTGCACTTTTTGGCCGCTAAGCGCAGCGGAATAGGCAAAATTTGCGTTAACAAACGGCGAGCTTAACGACCCGGCTGAGCTTTTCAGAATGCTCCACTTTAAGTATACTTTCCAGTCGTCAACCGGTGTTGAAGCAAGCAGGGCGTCTTCCGCCTTAAAAAAGTTAGGCTGGCCAACCAGCACGGTATCCTGACCGGCGACTTTCATCTGCGGCATTAATTCCAGCCAATTTAAGTGCGGGGTAGTTTTGCTGAAATCCGCCACCGAAAATTTATTGTAGGTGACATGCGGATCGCGCATTTCTACCCGGCTTAGCTGCGCTTTGGCAAGAGCCGTTTCAATATTGAAAATTGTCGCCGCATTTTTAGCGGCGGCATCGTCGCTGGCGCCGGTGAGCGTAAATAAGGTGATGATATATTGCTTGTATGCATCCTGTATCTTCTGGTTGCGCGGGTTCGCTTTTAAATAATTGTCACGATCGGGCAAAGTGGTGCCGCCCTGGTTCAAATTAGCAACGTTTTTGTTAGGATGCTTATCATCCGGACCTACACCGAACCTGAACAGTGGATCACCTTCGCCATGCGTACGCTCAAAAACAGCTTCGTTTATTACACCGCTTAGGTCGCTTATTTTATCAATGCGCTCCAGTTCTGGTTTTATAGGTTCGTATCCAAGTTTCTCAATGCTGACAGTGTCCATCGCGCTGGCGTAAAGGTCGCCCACGCGCTGCTGCAAACTACCTTTCGGGTGCGAAGTTTTACTAACTTCTTTTAAAAGCCCAAGCAGCCTGTCGGTATTTTCCTGGTTAAGCATGCCAAAGCTGCCCCAGCGGGTTTCTTTAGGCGGGATAGGATTGTTTTTGACCCAGTTGCCGTCGGCATACTCGAAAAAATCGTCCCCGGGTTTAACGGAGAAGTCCATGTTCTTAGGGTCGATGTACTTCATCGGCGGTTTGTGTCCCTTTTTACCACCCACAGTAAATGCGCAAACCGAAAGGCATACCAAGCCGATCAGTGTAAAATTTACAAATTTTAACTTCATATTGATTTCTTATGATTTAATGACGTCAGTTTTTCTTCGTTGTCGCTTTGACTTCCCGAGGAATTTTAAAATTAGCAATATAAGGAGAAGAGATGCAAAAATTATTGGCTATATTTTTACCTGTTAAACCATTTTACCAGGAATGAGGACCGAATTTTATTGGCAATAACATCAAAAAAATGACGAATAGGGAGTGTTTTCATCTTTGTGCACGTAATCTATAAGCATAACTTTTCAATTGTAAAATTATTGTGGCATAGCGGTTCATAGTTGATAGTTCATGGTTCATAGCCGGAGGGTTATTGGTTTATAGTTTTTGGCCGGTTGAAAACAGTAATCTACAGCCCAATCTACCACGCACTTTTTCTATCATGAACCGGTCATAAGCCAAAAAATCCATGAACCATGAACCATGAACCATGAACTATCCTTATTTTTGCGTCCTATGAGTATTTCTAAAACATACGAGCCCAAACAAACGGAAGAGAAGTGGTACAATTACTGGCTGGAGCACGGCTTTTTCAGGTCGGTGCCTGATGAGCGTGAGCCTTACACTGTTGTAATTCCACCGCCAAACGTCACCGGCGTGCTGCACATGGGCCATATGCTTAACAATACCTTACAGGACGTGCTGGTGCGCCGCGCGCGCATGCAGGGCAAAAACGCTTGCTGGGTGCCCGGGACCGATCATGCCAGCATTGCTACGGAAGCAAAAGTTGTTGCTATGCTTAAAGAAAAGGGCATCAACAAAAAAGATATTGGCCGCGAAAAATTCATGGAGTATGCATGGGAGTGGAAGGAAAAATATGGCGGCATTATCCTGGAACAGCTAAAAAAACTTGGCGCCTCATGTGATTGGGACCGTACGCGGTTTACCATGGAGGAAAGTTTGTCCGAAGCGGTAATCGATACATTCATTCACTTGTATAAAAAAGGCTGGATATACCGCGGTATCCGCATGGTGAACTGGGACCCGCAGGGCAAAACAGCTGTTAGCGATGAAGAGGTTATCCGTAAGGAAGTTAACCAAAAGCTGTATTATATACGTTATAAAGTAAAGTCCGAAAGTCCGGAAGTCGGAAAGTCCGAAAGTAAGAAAGATGCGGGGGATGAATACCTTACGATAGCTACTACGCGGCCGGAAACCATTATGGCGGATACGGCCGTTTGTATCAATCCGAATGATGAACGCTATAAACATTTGCATGGCAAAAAAGCGATTATCCCTTTAATTGACCGTGAAATTCCGATCATCCTGGATGAATATGTTACCATGGATTTTGGTACGGGCTGCCTTAAAGTTACCCCTGCCCATGATTTGAACGACTATGAGCTTGGGCAGAAGCATGGGCTGCAGGTGATAGATATTTTAAACGATGACGGCACGCTGAACGAAAAAGCTGAAATATTGATAGGGGAGGACCGTTTTGCTGCACGGAAAAAAATCGTTGTTTTACTCGAGGCGGATGGCTATCTGGATAAAGTTGAGGATTATAAATCTCAGATCGGCTTTTCAGAACGGACTGATGCCGTTATCGAACCAAAACTATCCATGCAATGGTTTTGCCGGATGGACGAGATGGCAAAACCAGCGCTGGATTACGTTTTGAAAGGTGATATTAAATTGATACCGGATAAGTTTACCAATACTTACCGGTATTGGATGGAGAACGTAAAAGACTGGTGCATAAGCCGGCAACTATGGTGGGGGCAACAGATCCCAGCATGGTATTTGCCAAACGGCCAGTTCGTGATCGCCAAAAACCGGGAAGAAGCTTTTGAAGAAGCGCAAAAGCTGAAAGCTGAAAGCTCAAAGCTAAAAGCAGAAGACTTAAAGCAGGATGAAGATGTTGTCGACACCTGGTTTTCCTCATGGCTTTGGCCGATCTCGGTATTTGACGGTTTTAAAGACCCCAACAACGACGACATCAATTATTATTACCCAACCAATGACCTGGTTACCGCGCCGGAAATATTGTTTTTCTGGGTAGCCAGGATGATCATGGCAGGACATGAGTTTAGGGGCGAGCTGCCATTCCGGAATGTTTATTTGACGGGCATTGTACGGGATAAGATCGGCCGCAAAATGTCCAAGTCGCTGGGTAACTCACCGGACCCGCTGGGGCTGATCGAGAACTACAGCGCAGACGGCGTTAGAATAGGCATGCTTCGGAGCTCACCCGCAGGCAACGACCTGATGTTTGATGAGGAGCATTGCAAATGGGGCCGCAACTTTGCTAATAAAATATGGAACGCATTCAGGCTGGTGAAAGGCTGGCAGGTTGATGAGCAGGCCGGGTGTGCTAACACGTTGGCTATTGAATGGTTCGAAAGCCGGTTTAGCCAGGCTTTGTCGGAGATTGAAAGCAACTTCGCGCAGTTCAGGATATCGGAAGCGCTTATGGCGACCTATAAGCTGGTATGGGATGATTTTTGCGCCTGGTACCTGGAAATGATCAAGCCCAATTATGTCGATAACCGGTCGCTGCCGGTAGATTTGGAAACCTTCAACCGTACCGTTAAATTTTTTGAAGATATATTAAAAATCCTGCATCCGTTTATGCCATTTATTACAGAAGAGTTATGGCATGATGAGTTGTTTGGAAGCCGCTCGGAATATGATTGCTGCATCGTTGCCCAATTACCAACCATTGGGAAAATAAATACCCAAGTGTTAGCTGATCTGGAAATGGTTAAACAAGTTATTACCCAGGTCAGAAACGTTCGTGAAGAAAAACGGATTTCGCCGAAAGAAAAAATTCTGTTATCGGCAAAAGAAAGCGCGGGGGTTCCGTATAAAAATTATGAAAGCATAATTTGCAAACTTGGTAACGTGGTAGAACTCAGTATCGTTACCGACAAAGTGGTTGGCGCTGTGAGCTTTATGGTGTCGACAGATGAGTTTTATATCCCGCTGGCTGATCAGTTAGACCCCGTGGCCGAGTGCGCCAAACTAAAGAAAGACAAGGAATATTTTACCGGTTTTTTGCGTTCCGTTAACTCAAAGTTACTGAATGAGAAATTTATGAGCAACGCAAGGCCCGAAATTATTGAGGCGGAGTTAAAAAAGAAGGCCGATACTGAGGCTAAGCTCGGGGTCATTGAGGCCAATTTGACAGCTTTGGCTTGCCATTTGCAATAGTTACAGTGATAAATTATTAAAGGATGACGCAGGGCGCCCAATTTTGGGCCTTTGCGTGTATTACATAAATTTTATCATAAGATTTGATGTAACCAAATAGGCCCGACCCTGAATGAGCAAGGACATAAGTTTTTTTAATTTATCTATAAATAAAATTCTTACAAAAGAGCAGTCAGCTCTTGATAAGCCGCGTATACGCTTATTGTACTATGGATTCTGGATCGTGGGGGTTGCTATCGCCGGCTTATTTACCAGTGTTTATTTCCAACGGCAAACATTGCTTTCCATAACCGCCGGCATATTGTTTATCTCGTTTCTGGGCTTGTTTAAATATTTAACCTACCGGCCCCAGTGGAAGCAAATATCACATGCCGTGCTGATCATCGGCTCCATTGTTAATATTAATACCATTTTTATTGCGCTTCAAAAGGTCGATATTATTACCGTCCAGGTATTATTGCTCATCGTATTGTTCTCGTATTATATGCTCGGACAGAGCTGGGGCCTTTTTTATTCGTTGTTGAACGTGATACCGGTTATGGTGTTCCTGGTGATCTCCTATTACAGCGGTTATTATATAGCGCTCCGCCCCGAAGCTATCGATGAGTCCACAACGATTATAGGCGTATTCACCAATTTTATATTAATCGTTTACATTCACAGCCACTTCTACGGGGCGTTCTTAAGCAATATCGAAGAACTGAAGGCAACGGGCGAAAAGCAACAGCAATTGAATAAGGAACTTGCATTGGCTATGCAAAAAGCCGAGCAATCCTCCCGTATAAAATCCGATTTCCTTGCGACCATGTCACATGAGATACGTACGCCGCTAAATGCAATTATCGGGATGAGCAACGTGATGCTGATGAATAGTCCCAGGAAAGATCAAAAAGAAAACCTCGATGTGCTGAAACTGTCGGCAAACAGCTTGATGGCTATTGTAAATGATGTATTGGATTTCAACAAGATCGAATCGGGGCAACTTGTTTTTGAAAACAGTAAATTCAATTTATATGAACTGGTACAAAATGTTTGCGGGGGTGAAAAACTTAGGGCGGAAGAAAAAGGATTGATTTTTTCGCTTAAGGTTGACCCGCTGTTGAACAATAAACTCTTGGTTGGCGACCCGGTACGCCTTGGCCAGGTATTGTTTAACCTGGTAAGTAATGCTATTAAGTTTACTAAGCTGGGCACAATTTGGGTAAGGGCATCATTTTATGAACATAACGATGGGGTGACCGTAAATTTTGCGGTTAAAGACACGGGCATTGGAATGGACCAAACTCACCTGGAAAGCATATTTGAACCGTTTACACAGGAATCCATTACCACCACGCGGCGCTATGGCGGCACAGGGATGGGGCTTGCTATTGTTAAGCGGCTGCTGGAGCTGCAGGGATTGCACATGAACGTGACCACTAAACTGGGTAAAGGATCTGAATTTTCATTCAGCATGGATTTCCCGGTTGCTGAAGCAGTACAGCCGGGGGCTTTGCTGCAGGAAGCAGAGAGTTTAGGCAGTTTAAGAATGCTGATAGTAGAGGATAACCCGGTTAATGTTTTGCTGATGCAAAAGCTGCTTTCAAAATGGCATATTGTGCCGTTGATCGCGGGGAATGGTGTGGAAGCAATAGAGATGGCAAAAAGCGACGATTTCGACATCATATTGATGGACCTTCAAATGCCCATAATGAACGGCTTTGATGCTGCCGTTGAAATACGCAGGCTGCCTGATGCTAAAAAGGCCAACACGCCTATTATAGCTTTAAGCGCTGCTGCCATGACCGATATAAATGAGCAAGTTACCGAGGCAGGTATGAATGATTATGTGTCAAAACCTTTTAAGCCAAAGGATTTGCTCGAAAAAATACAAACTTTGGTTGCTGCCGTACAATGATCAAATTTCGCCGTAACCCGGTAGTTCCTTTATAAACCTGTAGCTATTGTCCTCAAAATTTACGCTGCAAAAATAATGCTGCAAGCCATTCGTAACGGCTATTAATCGAATTTTGTGCACGATGTTATAGCGGGCGACCTGGTCAAAAACAAGTTGATCGATCGGCACCGATGGCGCTTTACATTCTACCAGTAATATTTTTTCACCAGCCGGATTGTAAACGATGATATCCGATCGTTTGGCCTGTCCGTGCAGCTTGTGCCCGCCTTCCAGCTTAATAAGTGATTTTGGATATTTTTTTTGCAGTATAAGATATTGGACAAAATGCTGGCGTACCCATTCCTCGGGCGTTAGGACGATATTCCTTTTTCTGATCACATCAAACAAAGTCAATTGCCCGTCATGATCGGTTATTTTGAATGGGTAGGGGGGCAATTCCAGCGGAACCAGCAGATCCATGGCGCTAAGGTAATTAATTAGTGAGTTAATGAATTAGTGAATTAGTGATTTAGCTTATAGTTCATGGTTCATAGTAGCTACGATTTGAATTTGGCATATTGAAAGAAGCCGCATGGCTGATGACCACTAAAAACCTTTTTGACTTTTTGTCCTTCTCCATGAACTATGAACCATGAACTTTCTGTAATTTGCACCGTCATGACCGCCGCTGAATTACTGAAGGACTTAAAGAACAGGAAGTACAAACCTGTTTACCTGCTGCATGGGGAAGAACCTTATTATATTGATGAGGTTAGCGACTTTGTAGAACATAAAGTGCTGAGCGATGCCGAGAAAGGGTTTAACCAAACCGTTTTTTATGGCAAGGATACTGATGTTATGGCCGTACTGAACGCCTCCAAACGGTACCCGATGATGGCTGATTACCAGGTGGTGCTGGTAAAGGAGGCGCAGGACATGAAATGGGGGAGTGAAGATGCCGATAAAAAGGGCATTAACCCTTTGCTGGCTTATCTTGATAATCCGCTGCGCAGCACCATACTTGTATTTTGCTATAAGTACGGCAAGTTTGATAAGCGCAAAAAGACATATAAAGCCATCGAAAAAAATGGCGTTATAGTCGAGTCAACACCGCTTTATGATAACAAAGTGCCCGGCTGGATAGAGGATTTTGTTGCCGAAAAAGCTTATAAAATAAGTCAGCAAGCCACTTTTATGCTGGCTGAATACCTGGGGAACGACCTTTCGAAGATTGCCAATGAGCTGGAAAAATTAATGCTGAATGTTGCACCGGGACAGGAGATCAGCCTGAAACTCGTGCAGGATAATATTGGCATCAGCCGCGAGTATAATGTATTCGAGCTTCAAACCGCATTAAGCAAAAAAGATGTTTTGAAAGCCAACCAGATCGTAAACTATTTTGAGGCGAATCCGAGGTCGAACCCGATTGTGCTGGTACTGGGCAACCTGAACAACTTTTTCAGCAAGGTATTGCTTTATCATTATGCCAAAGATAAGTCGCCGCAAAACCTGGCCCGCGAGCTTGGCGTAAATCCTTATTTTATAAAAGATTACGAGCAGGCCGCGCGCAGCTACAACTATGGCAAAACGATGCAGATCATCAGCTACCTGCGGGAATGTGACGTAAAAAGCAAAGGCGTTGATTCAAATACCGACCATGGCGGGTTGATGAAGGAATTGATGTTTAAGATATTGCATTGAGATATTACTCCTTCAACGCCGAATCCCAATGTTCCGCAATCTTCCCGTTTTCAATACGAAGCATATCAAAGGATGTTGTAGTATAAGTTTTTGTGTGGTCCTTCGGATCTGGACGGACATCCCTGAAACTAAGCACCACCAAATTACCCTCGGCGACAATTGAAATAAGCGGCTCCTGAACGGTGTCCACAATAGGCCGTGCCTTTGCAAACTTGCCAAAAAAATCAAGAAAACCCTGCCTGCCTGTCGGCACATTTGGATTGTGCTGTATATAAGTTTCGGTCATGTACTGCGGTGCGAGGTCCAGGTGGCCGCCCTCCAAAACCAAGCGCCAAAAATCATAAACTATTTTTTTGTTTTTAGCCAGTACGGGGTCCTTACTGTATAACATTGCTTTTTGGCTTTGCGCAAAGGCGCCGCCGGTTAATAAAAGCGTAAAGCCAAGTAACAATAATGTCTTTTTCATATAATTTAGTTTGAGATATCTTGAAATAGTTAATATCTTAATATCAGCGGCTTTAGTTCGCTGATCAGATGCGGTAAAAGTAGCAGAAAAACAACGAACAAAATAAATTTCATTTGTTCGTCAAAAAAAGAATCAAGGCAATCAGATTTTAAACGTAAATATTATGGAACAGGAAACAATTATCCGGAACCTGGCATCCCAGGTTAAGATACTTAAATTTTATGGGTTGATACTGACGCTGGTGGTATTCAGTATTTTAATATATGGATTTACCGGCAATGACGGCCATTTTAAAGAAATTACGGCCGAACGTGTTAACATTATTGAACGCAGCGGCAAATTAAGAATGGTGATCAGCAATAAGGAAAGCCAGCATCCGGGAATAATGGACGGAAAGAGCTTCCCAAAACGTGAACGCCCTGCTGGTATGATTTTTTTTAACGATGCCGGCGATGAATGCGGCGGGCTGGTTTATGACGGCGATAAAGGCAATGCCAGCATGACTTATTCGATTGATCAATGGAAAAATGACCAGGTAATGCAGCTGCAATATGCCCAGGAAAACGCCCCGGATAAACCCGTAAAAAGTTATGGATTGAAATTATGGGAACGCGACGATAAATTTACCCTGATGCGCGTTCTGCATTATAGCGATTCGTTGAAAAAACTGAACAATGCCAAAGCGTACCAGTCCGGAATAGAAAAATTAAAGTCAGCTGGATTATTGGCGAATCAGCGGTTATTTTTAGGCCGGGACGAACATGGCGAGGTAGGATTGTTTTTGAATGACGCCAAAGGTACGCCGCGGCTGAAGATATTCATTAACGACCAAAATCAACCGGTTATCGAAACCCTCGATGATAACGGGAAAGTTATCGCTACAAAATAATACCGGCTCAATATTAAAAAGGGTTACTTTTGACAGGGCAGACGCATCAAAATTATTTTTAACAACATTATCTAATATTTCAGTTCAACCAGTGCGCTTAACTTTTATAATCAATAGTTTTTACCGCAAGGTCCACCAGGCGCATAAAGATTTCGTAAAGTAACCGATGTTTATAGTGGCCATAGTGACTTAGCGGTTAAAAAACTATTCTTTAAACCATACCGTTCCTGGCGTTCACCGCTGATAAGTTTAAAACTATTTTAATGCGTCTGCCCTGTTATTTTTGAACTTTACGAACATATTTTAGTAAAAAAATGTTATAAATATTTAATTTTCTATCACCTATATTTATATCTGATAATCAGGTCGCTTATGGCTTTTAGTTTCAACAATGAATTCGGTCTGCAAAAACTGGAATACGCGCACCAGGAGCTAATGACCTTTTTTAATGCAATGGACGAAGTTTTCTTTTCCGTTGACCAGGTAAGCCGAAAAGTGATCCAGATATCCAATGGCTGCGAAAAACTTTATGGCCACAAACCTGAAGAATTCCTGGCAAATCACCGTTTGTGGTTTGAATTGATACACCCGGACGATAAGTACCTGGTGGAAGACGAAGATGATATGCTGCGCCGCGGCGAAACGGTACAAAAAGAATACCGGATCATCCGGGGTGACGGAACCGTGCGTTGGGTAGCGGATAAGGTTGTCCCGGGTTTTGATGAGGAAGGCGCTTTGGTACGGGTAGATGGAATAACAAGGGACATTACCGAAAGAAAAGAAGCCGAAGAAAAGCACCGAAAAAGCGAAGCCTGGTACAGGCAAATCGTTGAATCGGCGCAGGAAGGCGTCTGGACGATTGATGAGCGTGAAAAGACCAATTTCGTCAACAAAAAAATGGCTGAAATTTTAGGTTATGCGCCCGAAGAGATGATAGGGAAGGGGCTTTATGACTTTATGGACGACGCGGGCAGGGCCTACGCTATCGCCTGTATGGAGCGAAGGCGCCGCGGATCAAAAGAGAATCTCGACGTGAGGTACCTTACCAAAACGGGGGAAGAAGTTTGGGCAAATATCTCGGCCAACCCCATCATTGACGAAAAGGGTAAATACCAGGGCGCGCTGGCAATGGTTACGGACATCACCCAACGTAAACTTGACGAAGACGCCTTAAAGAACTCGGAGGCTAACCTGCGGGCCATATTCGAGAATACAGATTCATCTTATATCCTTGTAGGCACGGATTTGAGAATAGTTTCATTTAATGCACTTGCCCAAAAGTTTTCGATTGAGCATAATGGAAAGCCGCTGGAAGTTAACCAGCACATCAGTTATTATTTTACGGAAGAACGATGGCCGTTGATCAATGAAACTTTGGAAAAGATAGCGGCGACCGGCGAGCTGGCCAGTTACGAGTTGAGTTATCCTAAACCTGACGGCACAACCCAGTGGAATAACGTGCGGTGGCTGGATGTTAAAACTTCCGATAACCGGCACGCCGGTTTTATCCTCGCTAATAAAGACATTACCGAAACCAAAACCGCCATGCTTGAAAGGGAGCGGGTTACGGCCGACCTGATCCAGCACGTTAAAGACCTGGAACAGTTTACTTATATTATTTCGCACAACCTTCGTGCGCCGGTTGCTAACATTATAGGCCTTTCCGAAATGCTGACAGAAGACTTGCTGGAACCCGGGGAAAAGCAGGAGGTGGTGGAAAGAGTGTCGCAATCAATTTTGACGATAGATAACGTAATCCAGGACCTTAATCACATTTTGCAATCGCGTGAGCTGGTAAACGAAAAGAAAGAAGAAGTTTATTTTATCGACCTGGTGAATGCCATAAAAACGAGCATCCATACCACGATCGTGAACGAAAAAGTGCAGCTTAATTGTTCGTTCGAGCCAGGCTCGATGTTTACGGTAAAAAGTTACTTATATAGCATTTTTTACAACCTGGCATCCAACAGTATAAAATATCGCCAGGCCGGGGTAACGCCTGTTATATCCATGACAAGCCGGCTGTTTAAAAACAAGATAGTCCTTCATTTTAAAGACAATGGGAAAGGTATCGACCTGGATAAGCATGCTTCGCACCTGTTCGGCCTGTATAAACGCTTCGACACCACTACCGAAGGTAAGGGCATGGGCCTTTTTATGGTAAAAACCCAGGTGGAAGCGCTTGGAGGAACTATTGAAATTAAAAGTAAACCCGATTACGGTACCGAGTTTATCATCGGGTTCCCGGTGTGAAGAAGTCAGAGAAGTCCGAAGTCTGAAGTCCGAAAAGTCGGAAGTCGCAAAAGTCAGAACTCGGAAAGACGACTGTCGCCTTTTCAACTAATTGCTCCGTCCTTCGGACTTTTCTGACTTCGGACTTTTCGGACTTTTCCGACTTCCTCACGCGGCTTCTTCAAACTTATCTGCCGTCACCCTTATTCTGTCATCACCCTCACCCTCCATCTCGAACAGTAGGGTAACTTTTCCGTCTTTACCAATGATAGTGATGGTTACATTCTTGTCTTCTCCGTTTTCGTTGCTTATTACAGCTTTTAACACGGTTTTTCCTTCTTTGTAGGCTACCGGCCAATTACAGGTATCCGATTTGATGGTCCCAGTCATCTTATGCTCGTCGTTTCCGTTATCGACTGTTATGTTCAGGTCCGTTTTGCCAATAACAACAACGGCTTTTTCGTCGTCTGTCCGGGTTACGCTACCGCCGGCATCAAGGTGTTCCGTCTTTGAGGTAGTGATCGTGAATTTTTTGCCGCATTGCCCAAAGCTTGCGGCGGTGGCTGCTATAAGCAGCGAAAGAATAATGGCGATTGTTTTCATGTGTTTTCTTTTTATGGTTTCTTATTGCTATAATTCGTTGTTGGATATTGGTTGCATTTATTTACCCGCCAGCAGTTCTTTCACCCCTTCGCACATTTTTCTTATCCTGTAGTAAGAGGCGGTACCGTTTGTCATCTTGTCCAGCCTGATCTTTAATTTGCCGGGCGATTCTTTGATATAAAAACGGGTATTATCATCCAGCCTGGTATTGGCATCGATATAATCGTTTTCCGAGGAGCCCATTTGATCGGGGCTAATGTTTTTGTTAATGAAGCGTTCCACGCGCCCGGTTTCGTTCCGGTCGTAATGTGCGGTAAACGTATAGCTGTCGCGATCATCGTTCACGGTTATGGCAGTGTTATGGTCGTATACATTAAACCGGGCCCAAAACAGGAAAACACTTAAGGCTATGATGCTGAAGGTTGCAAAAATTACGCTGGTTTTCATCTTTAAATAATTTAAAAGCTTTGTTTTGTAAAGATATGGGTTTAAGATGGTAATATGCAATACATAGTTCTATAAATAATTGTAATTTATTGATTTACAGTTAGTAATTTTTTTGATCTACACCCGGGAAGCCGCGTATTTTGTATGGATTGGAAAGACGTGTTATATGTGAAGAGGTGATACGGCTTAATTCGGGACCAATAAACAAATACAAATGGCGCCCGCAGAGGGGGTTAAAGCAGCCATAGCAGGTACCCCGCCAGCGCTCCGCCAATAATTACGAACGCACTGTTTAATTTTCGGAAAAGAAGTGTAACCGCAATCCCAGCAACCAGGATAAGGCTGGTTTTCCAGTCAGTTACGGATGATCTGCCCATTTCGACGCAAACGGCTGCGATCAATGCAATAGCAGCCACGTTTACCGCATCCAGGAAGGCAGACATCGCTTTTGATTTGCGGAGGAAGGAAACCAACGGATTCAAAAGGCCAACGAACAGGAATGAAGGCAAAAATATCCCAGCCGTTGCCTTTGCCGCGCCCGCCAGGCCGCCTAATTGCCAGCCTATAAACGTGGCTGAGGAAAATACAGGGCCAGGCGTAAATTGACCAACGGCAATAGCATCGACCAGTGTTTGACGGGACAGCATACCCGTTTTTACCAGTTCCGAATCGAGAAAAGCAAACAGGACGTAGCCGCTTCCATAAAGGATGGCCCCGACTTTTAGAAATATCCAGAATATTTTCCAGTCCGAAAAATTACTGTGAAGGGTAGTTGCCGGTAAAAAAAACAGGGGGGAAAGCGCGTTAAACGTACCAATACTTTTTTCGGCATAAAATAAAGCTATTGCTAAAAAACCGGCGCCGAAAAGGATAAAAATTTCGTTGATGCCTAAAATGGCCAAAACAGCGCATACCAACCCGATAACCAGCAGCTTGCTGTTTTTTACGGCCTTTTTGCCGAGCGTAATCATTAATGAAACCACCACACCGATTACGGCAGGTTTTATGCCATAAATAAAGGGCTGCACTTGCGGCAAAGCCCCATATTTTTGGTAAGCCCAGGCAAATATCCCGGTAATAATTACGGCAGGGAGGATAAAACAGGCGCCGGCAACGAGCAATCCCCGCCAGCCCCCGCGTTCGCGGCCGCAATGCAGGGCCATCTCGGTTGAATTTGGGCCGGGGATAAGGTTTGTTGCGCCAATCAGGTCTAAAAAGTGTTCGTGGGTAAACCATTGGCGCTTTCGGACAACCTCCTCTTCCATCATGGCAATATGGACCGCCGGTCCGCCGAAACCGATGAAACCTAATTTAAGGAAAACGCGGGCAATCTCACCAAGGCTGTTTTTTTCTGCCATATCGCTCAAAAATAAGCTTCCCTTATTAAACTTAGGTAAACAGGTCCGGAGAGATACGTTTTAATAGCCTGATTATTGATTAAATGCGATCAGCAACTTGTGATTAATATGGTCAAGTCTCAGTATTTAAACGACGATGGCTTCAGGCCGTTGGGTGTTGGGTACTTATGACCACGCAACAATTTCCTGAAATAATGGAAATGGGGACGGGAGCGGGGATGGCCCCACAGCATCACCAGGAGTCATCAATTTCGGCGCTTTCCCTGAGCCCGGTTTCGAGACGGGCCACCTGAACTTATCCGTTTAATTCGATACAACCGGCGGATACAACAATCAGCGCAAACGCATTAAAAATGTTTTTTATAAGATTGTACGCCGTGACAGGAGGCAGGGAAATCGCTTTTAAAGAGGAGGCTCCGCTGGAGCCCTAAGAAAAACCGACTTTCCTATAAACAGGACGCTCCTCTGGAGCTATAAACTAATATCGTTGGTCGACTCCAGAGGAGTCGCCTGTTTATAGGGTAAAAAAAACTAATTTAGGCTCCAGCGGAGCCTCCTCTTGCTGAGAAGATTTTAAAAGCGATTTCCCTGTAACAGGAGGTGACTTTGACGTGTGGAAGGAATTCCTCAATTATACTGAAACATATTGAAAATCAGCGCGTTCCGGGCGTGTATTTAAAAACTCAAAACCCTGTAATAATTGATTATCAGGCACTTATAAAAATGTGTCAATTTATTTTTAATGGAACATTCTGATAATGAGCATGTTTAAAGGTGTTCCACTTTGTTCCGATGTGTAAAATGGAACGCTTCGGAACGCTTGCAGCGCTACCGGTTCTTGCTCTTTAAATGCCCCTTTTTCTCTAAATTGACCACAATAAGCTTAAAATTATTTTAATGCGTCTGCCCTGATACAACAATTACTTTGCCGCTAAAATCGGTGTTTTCTTTGATGGTGGCAGAAAGGCGAAAAAGTAAAACATGAAATAAAAAAGAAGGCGGCATCCGGGGCCGCCTTCGCTATTCATTTTGCTTAATAGTCAATCGGGGTAGGGTTTCGTATTAAACCTAAAATAAATGCTATCACTGCAATGATCAGCAGTGTATAGATCAACCCGCCTGCCGAATAAGCAAACACGCCTATCGCCCATCCTATCACCAGGATAACTGCGATAATATAAAGAAGTGATCTCATGATTATATTTTTTTTAGTTATATTAATTGTTCGTGTAAAATCGTGCCATGCCGCGTGCCCCTGTTAAATTGCCTTTATGTGTTTGTAAATTGTTTGTTATTGCCTACAAAATCCACTGCTTTGTTTATTTTTACGGCCAATAAAAAGACATGAAACTTACCCTAAAGCAACTCACGGCAGGTTTATTCCTGGTTACTATATTTTTTTCCTGTAAAACTTTAAAACCGGTAGCCCCGGAATCCACGGCTGTGGAGATCCCTAAAATCGTCCAGCCCGTTTCAACCATTGATGTGCCGGTATCGGCTGATATGAAAAGCTATATCACCCAAGCGGAAAATTCCGTACCAACCAAGTTTGCCGACAACCAGCAACCCTGCGGCGGGCTGCGCTATTCGTACACGTTTACGCGCACGCCGTTTATCATCACCGGCAGCAATAATATTGTCAACCTGAAATTTACGGGCAGTTACGGCATCGCCGCTTCTTACTGCGCCAAGTGCGGCAACCTTTTTGGCAATGGGCCGCAATGTCTTGTGCCGGTTTTGTCGGCGCAATGCGGTATGGGTGGCGAACCGCCGCGCAGGATGGAAATTGCTTATCAATCAACCATCAGCGTGCTGCCGAATTATCATTTGAAATCAAAAACAGTTTTATACCCTGATCCGAAACCGATAGACCGTTGCAATATCATTTTTGGGAACATCGACGTAACCGACCGGCTGGTTGGCTACCTGAAAGGCCCCTTAAATAACCTGGGCGGCCAGGTTGACACCAAAATAGCTGCCTTCAGCCTGAAACCCATGTTTGACCAGTTGTGGAAAAACATGTCGGAAGAGTATAAAGTGGGCGACGTTGGGTTTTTGAATATCAACCCGCAATCGGTGTGCCTCAGCAGCTTCAGCCTGAACGGGTCGGTGCTGAATTTTTCGGTAGGTTTAACCGCGAAGCCAGTGGTAACCCTGGCGAGCGCACAGCAGCCTGCAACGCAGCTGCCTCCGTTAAGCAATTATGCGCCGGCAAACGGCTTTAATATTTACCTGGACCTGCTTGAGAATTACGACCACCTCACCAGCGTTGTAAACCAGCAGGTGGCCGGCCAGGGCGTTAAGGTAGCCGGCAACGAATTTGACGTGCAGAGTGTGAAAATTTATGGTATCGGAAGCAAAATAGCGATGATGGTTGAATTCAGCGGAACGGCGAGCGGCGTTATTTACCTGGTGGGTACACCCACCTATGATACCGCCACGCATGAACTTTCGTTCCCCGATCTGACTTTCGACCTGCAAACACGCGCCTGGATGCTAAAAACGGCCAAATGGATGTTTAACGGCGCCATAACAGAAGCTATCAAAAAACGATCGATGTATAATTGCTCAAAATTTATTGCTGACAGTAAAAAGAATATCGAAAGCCAGATGAGCCGCACCTTCGATAATGGCATCCACTCAGATGTGACCATAAGCAACCTTGATATTATGCAAATTTACCCGACTGCTGAAAAATTGATCGTGCGGACGCTATCTACCGGGCAGATCAAGGTTAAAATGAAGATGTAAGGATATGAAAACGTACAGATAGTTGAAGATTGCCGGTTTGTACAACGCCCCGTTTTCGGAAAATTGAAAATAATTTTTCACCGCAGTTTGGTTTGTTTCACCTATTTGATACACGTTATAGTTAGCATATTGCATCTCAATTGTTTTCAAAATGAAACAGAAAAGCTGCACATTGTTGACGCTTGTGGCATGTCTATTATTGTTCAATTCCTGTCTAAAAAATAATGCCATCTCTGATCCTCAAACTACTGCAACAAATATCTCATTGAAGTTCGGCGGATACCTTTATACCAGTACAGTTGCCAACGCTGTTTACAATAAAATACAGAACACCATGTCGATTGGGGGCGCATTCGGCAGCTACTCGTATGTGAATTTGGTCCTTACCGATGTGCATGTAGGCACATTTGATTTATCGGGTGGTAACGCATCACTATCTTTTCAAACCGGCGCTAATGGGCCGGATAATTATGTAAGCATATCAGGAAGTGTTATAATAACTGAATTCACTCCTGCTGTAATTGAAGGCACATTTCAATTCACTGGCGTTGATTCGCTGAATGTTTCACGGCAAGTTACCGAAGGGCAATTCATAACGAGTTACACCATGTAATAAACGTCAATCAATTCCAAAGGCGTGGCGTTACAGGATCAATCAAACTCGTCCATATCGAAATCCTTTGATTTCTTTTCCCAACCTTTATTTTTAAAAACATTGTAACTGACAGCAAATCCGATGGATGGACCGGCGATAAGGATCATATACTTGCCTAATACAGAAACAGCCTGTTCCGCGGAATGATTTGGAGGATTGGCGATAAACAGATAGATAAAGAGAGCAACGATGGCCAACGTAATAAGTGACACCGAAATTAACGCTGCGTACTTTTTGGGGCTTGGGGTAAACAGGCAGCTCAAAAAAACCGGAACGCTGAAAATGATAATGATCTCGAAGACACGGAAAGCGAAAGAGAATGAAAAACCATAACCGGGTGGGTCGGTATCAACGGTAACCAAAACGTAAAGCAACCCGAACGCCACCGCAAATGCCAGCGGTATGCCAAATATCCAGCGCAGGACCTTCATTGTGTTGCCTGTTGGTTTGGCCATAGGCCGGTTTGCGTGTTGTTCGTTGGGCGTAATATTCGTTTTAATGTATTTCCGGCGTTTCTGTTTTCATCAATTCAGGGTACCAGCCATTGTTTTTAAATATAAGATAGCTTAGAGCGAAACCGATAGAAGATCCGGCGAAGAAAGATAGATTGCTTTCGAGTGCAATAGTGGGAACTGTGTGGAGACCTGCTCGTTGCGAAAGAATGTATTCGTAACACACCAGCAACCCCATCAACACAGTCACTAAGACCACCGCGGCCAGCGCAGCATATTTTTTGGGGCGTGGCGCGAAGAGACAGCTTAAAATAACCGAGGCCGAAAACACTATAACGAATTCAATCGAGCGCGCGAGGGCAATTAAGTTCAAACCGCTGAAATAGCGTCGAAGATCTATTTGCGAATCTACGTAACTGTAGGTCCCGATAGTAATACAGAATGCAACGGGAATCGCAAAAATCCATCGTACAATGTTCATTTGATAAAAATAAAATATTTTTATCAACAAGTCGGTGCATAGCCTCTTTATCAAATTTATCAAAAGGAATTATTAGCGCAATTATTTGGATTGGGCGCGCAAATCACCTAAAGCCGATGATCGTCAGCGTGCTTTTGTTTTGAGAAAGATCGCGAAAATGAAACTAATTGCCAGCCCGAATAGGAGCAAGACCAAAATACCATCTACATAGTCGAGAAAAGTCATCTTGCTATAAAATGTCGTGAATAAAATTTCCGTGATAAACAGTAAGGTAAGAGAAATTGAATAGGTGATGAAGCCCAAAAGAACTCTTTGAATATAGGATAGCAAATGGTGATTTAAAAATTTGTTTAGTACCAGGGCGGCTACAATGATCAATATAAAGGTTAAAATAAGCAGTGATGCATGGGTTTGCGCCCGTTGAAAGCTGGTAAAATTTATAAGCATTAAAATAATAGCTCCTCCAAAACCAGTTGCCAGGACTATTTGGACAGGCTTTTTGATATTAGAATCTATTTTTTCCATGATAGCCCAGGGATTTTTTGAGTTTTTGAACGAATCCAAATATACAAGCTGGTTTAATAAATCAGGATGTTTTGCCCTTTCAAAAAAGATTGCGCGTTTTGGCTATTTAGAACAATAAAGGAATGATGCATCCGGTCTCTTAATATCCTATTTCCGAATCTCCCACCTTTTTCCCAATTTTACGGCAATCATCAAACACCATCATGAACTATTGGCTCGTAAAATCAGAACCCGAAAAATATAGCTGGGAAAAATTTAATAAAGATGGCCGCACCTTTTGGGATGGCGTACGCAATTACGCCGCCCGCAACAACATGCGCGCCATGAAGGAAGGCGACCTGGTGTTTTTTTACCATAGCAATGAGGGCAAAGAGATCGTCGGCATTGCCAAGGTAGTAAAAGAGGCTTACCAGGACCCGACCACCGATGATACCAACTGGGTAGTGGTAGAACTTTCGCCGGTTGAGCCGCTGAAAAACCCGGTTACACTGGCGCAGGTGAAAGCCGAACCTTTTTTAAAGGATTTGGAACTGGTGCGCCTGGGCCGTTTATCGGTAAGCGCAGTTAAGCCTGCGGAGTTTGATAAGATACTGGAGATGAGCCGGTAGAGCCAAGTCTTAAGTCTAAAGTCTTGAGTCGAAAGTCAAATCGGGTCTTTTCAAAAAAATCATTGCGATTCTTTACCCGGGTACAGCAACCGGAATGCATTAAAAACCGCCTGGTGGTTTACTGTGGCATGATTTTCCTTCGGCAGGTAGTCAAAGAAGACCTGAACACGGTTGTCTTCCGACCCTTTTAACTTATCGGCGAGCAGCCTGGCGTCATCTTCCATTACATGTGGCACCTTCGCTGGCCAAACCCCTTCCTTACCAACGCCGACATACACCTTGATGGGGGCTTCCGGGATTACCGGGTTGAGTTTTAGCAGCGACCCATTATCCCACCATAAACTTGGGCTTACAACAATATATTGCGTAAAGAGCGATGGCTGTTTTAATACGATTTCGGTAACCAAGACACCGCCGAGTGATTCGCCAATAATGGTTTTAGCGGCGGTTGTTTTGTATTTTTTGTCGATAAAGGGAATTAGTTCGTTCCCTAAAAAGGCTATGAATTTATCGGAATGGCCGCTGGTAGGGTAGGCGGCTTTATCCTCAGGCAGGGTGGTTGGGTAGGTAAAATCGCGCCTGCGGTCAATGTTGGCAATGCCTACAACAATGGTTTTCGGCAATCGGTTTACCCATTCAAAGCTGTTAAACTGCACCAGGCCCACGATATGAATAAAATCCTCGTCAGCGCCGCCATCCAACAGGTAAATCACCGGGTAACGGGCAGTATCATCCGGATCGTAGCCCTCCGGCAAATAAATATTGAGTATGCGGTCTTCGTTCAGTTCACTCGAGTGCATGGTGATAATTTTACCCAGCACAAATGGCTTTTCGGTGTTTTTGTTTTGCGCATAAGCCGCAAATGCACCAAATGCAAGTAAAATAAGCGTTAAAATAAGTACTGTCAACATTACTGCCTTACTTTTATGTGCTATGTTTATTTCCGGATGTCCCATCTTACCAAATACATTAATCGGTATTCCCATAAAATGAAACCTCCTTTAATATTGCCTTTTTGCCGGCCGCCCGTGACAAGTACAAATAAGAAAACCCAAATGCGTATCCCGATTCAGAAATAATAAAATCAGGGATTTTGTCACCGTCCATATCTCCGGCGAATTCTATTTCTACTTTGGTCGACATATCACCCCCGCCGCCAAACGATACATCCGGCGGAAGCGACGCAAGCAACTGGTTAAAATACCCGCCCTTTACTTTCGCCAGTAAAAAAAGCTTGTAATTAAAAATCCTCCCGTTTTTTTTAAAGCCCGTGGTATACAATGTGTATTTAACCCCGTAGTATTTAAATTCAAGCTTTTGGCCCGCGTAATACAATGTTGTGGATAGCAAAGCCTTTTTTACTAGGCCGTTTACTACATCTTTAGCGCCGTTTATTAAAATTATATTGGTGTCTTTATTATCACAATTAACCAGCCAGCCTGTCTTTTGGTTTTTATCTTCATCCAGTTCTGAATGATCCCGTTTCAGCCGTAGTTTTGTATTGCTGATATAGAACCGCGTTTTCGATTCAAATAAGCCCTTCCATTGCAGCTTTGCACTTTTGGGGCCAACAAAAGTCTGTTGGTTATAACTGCCGCACCCCAATGTTTTTATGCCGTTGTTGAACTGCCCGGGATGATTTGTCGAAACCTGTATTGTGCCGGCAGGAATGATAACGTCGGGTATGGTGTCATCGGGAATGGCGAGCGTATCGCAGTTCAGCGAAATAATATTTGTGATTCGTTTTTTAGCGACAGATAAAATTGCTTTGATGTTTTTGTTTTTTGGATTAGGGGTTACCGCCCGCCCGCCCGGCGCCAGGATCATCACTGCTAAACCATATGTCAAAAGGTATTTCACCGGCAAACTTCTGAAGGGCAATTTATAAAGATATTTGTTAAGGCCGCCTTTAAAAAATCAATACAAAAAACCCGTTCTTTGCATTGCAAACAGCCAAAGCAATTGATGAAATACCGGGGTTTTAAAGGAATACAAATGGCGATATGTTCCGGTTGGATCACGCTGTTCTTTTGCGCACCGCATCAATCAGAAGCGCAATCACCCTTTAATAACTTTGCCAATTTATTTACACAACCGAAATCATACATTGCCAATTATACTCATACCGCGCCGGTTATTGACGGCGATATCAGCGATGCTGTTTGGCAGCAGGCCTCATGGACCGATGATTTTCGCGATATTGAAGGGGACCTAAAACCAAACCCGCCGCTGCGTACCCGGGCCAAAATGCTTTGGGATGACAGCTGCCTGTATATTGCTGCTGAGATCAGCGACCCGAATGTTTGGGCATACCTGAAACGGCATGATGAGGTGGTATTTCACGATAATGATTTCGAAGTTTTTGTCGACCCAAACAATACCACACATCAGTATTTCGAACTGGAATTTAACGCCCTCAACACCGTTTTCGACTTGTTTTTAAATAAACCCTACCGCAATGGCGGTAACGCAATGATCAACTGGAACGCGGAGGGCCTGCGGTCGGCGGTGAAGGTACAGGGTACGCTGAATGACCCTTCGGATACTGATAAAGGCTGGACAATCGAAATTGCAATTCCATTCAGGGCGATCAGCATCGGCAACAATGTGCAGGTGCCCGTTGACGGCACTTTATGGCGCATCAATTTTTCGCGGGTGGAATGGGATACTAAAACCGAAAACGGAAAGTACGTGAAACTGAAGGATGGCGCCGGGCATAACGTGCCCGAGCATAATTGGGTATGGTCGCCGCAGGGTGTAATCAATATGCATTACCCTGAACGATGGGGTTATTTGGCATTTAACAAAGATGTTACAGTAAAAAAGACCTTCGCCTTACCTTACGCGGAGGAACAAAAGCGATATTTATGGCTGGTTTACTACCAGGAGGAGCGGTGGAAAAATGAACATGATGGCTATGAGGAGTCGTTTGAAAAACTTGGACTGAACAGTACCGTCACGATAAACGGCCATGTTAATACGCTTAAAATTGAAGCCACCAAACACCAGTTTATGGCGCTGATAACTGACGAAAGCGACAATATTACCTGGAGCATTAACCAGGAGGGCCTGGTAGGCCGATTGAAATAGTTAATGGGGCCACAAAAGAAATCGAAGACTTACGAAGTCTTTGAGACTTCGTAAGTCTGGCAAAACAGGAATTAGTTTTAAATGAATAAAAGAGAATTTATAAAAGCCGGCTTACTGGCTGGCCTGGCGACGCAATTGCCAGGTGGCAGCAAGGCCATGGCGCCGGCTGCCGGCAAAAAAAGGCACAAGCTAAAAAATTGGGTATGGGTTAGTCCGAACCTAAAGGATACCGATGATGATTTGAAGACCCGTTATGCGGCCTGGAAAACAGCCGGAATTACCGGGATATTTTTTGAGGCCGACAGCGAAATGCATTTCCGCGCAGCGAAAGCCCTGGGGTTGGAGGCGCACCGCTGGATGTGGACCTTTAACCGGGCTGAACAGGTAACCACACACCCTGAATGGTACAGTAAAAACCGCAATGGTGATTCGTGCGCCGATAAACCTCCGTATGTAAATTATTACCGCTGGCTATGCCCCAGCCGCCCCGAGGTACAGCAATACCTGGAGCAGCAGGTAAACGATATTTTAGATAAAGACTATATCGATGGCATCCACCTGGACTACGTGCGGTATTGCGATGTGGTACTGCCGGTTAACCTTTGGGCCAAATATAGTATTGTGCAAACCAGCGAACTGCCGCAATATGATTATTGCTATTGCGAAGTCTGCCGGGCTAATTTTAAAGCACAATATGGAATTGAGCTTTCGGATATTGAATATCCTGAAGCAAGCCTGTCCTGGCGTTTGTTCAGGTACAATAACATCATCAGGGTGGTAAACAGTTTGTCGGCCATCGCACATCAGCATAAAAAACTAATCACGGCGGCAGTTTTCCCAACGCCTGAAGTTGCCCGGCGCAACGTCCGGCAGGACTGGACCAATTTTAAGCTCGACGGCGTGTGCCCGATGATCTATCATGGTTTTTACAAAGAAAAAGTAACGTGGATTGGCGATGCCGTTGCCGAGGGGGTACATTTCCTGGCGGGTGAATTTCCGCTGTACGCCGGGCTTTATCTTTCCGATTTTAAAAGTGATGACGAACTGCGGCAGGGCATACAGTTGGCCTTAAAAAATGGCGCGGCGGGGGTGTCCTTTTTTGGAAATCCTGAGCAGCGGGTTTTGGATATTTTGAAGGTGGCGACCTCGGATTGGCGACCCTGAGCACGTACGGAAAACTGCCTTAAACAGAGGATGATTTTTTTGCAGAGACGCGCGATATATCGCGTCTTAAACCAAGAATCAAGCGCCGCCCCGGAAAGCTTGCTACCTGTCAGTGGCAGACGCGAAGTATCGCGTCTCTACATTTAAAACTTGCCATAAAAATTTGAAATATCAAAATAGACATCCGTATTTGTGCCATCGGCCGTAGTGATATGGATAACATCGTAAGGTTTGTTGTTGTGATTAATCAGTGCCTGCCCGTTCACCTTCGAGCCGGGATATTTATCGCGTATCCAGGCGTATTCCGCGTCGACCCCGGCGCCTTCACTGGTTTCTTTAATAAAAATTGCTTTTTCAAACGACGAGCCGTCGGCTGCAGCACTTGCGGCCGCTGTACCGGCCTGTGCCACTTTTTTGTGGCTGGCGCACGACGTTGCCAGCAGGCTGATTGCGAAAAGGTAAATAATGGCTTTCATAATGCTAGTTTTTTTAGGTAAGATGATTTTTTCAGGGAAATTCCATAAACCCATTGTTGGAATTTTTGTCACCATCACCACCCAAAAATGTCACACCCGCACGCGTTTATCCCGGATGAAGAATATAAATTTGAATCGCAATCAAAAATGACAAACATCATAATTTATTCACTGACCAATAAACACCAAAAACATGGCAAGCGTAGCAATCTATCTCAATTTTGCGGGTAACACCGAAGAGGCTTTTAACTTTTACAAAACGGTATTTGGTACCGAATTTTTAATGCCGCCAATGCGCATGGGCGATATGCCAGCGCCAGAAGGCGCGCCTGCTATGTCGGAAAAAGACAAGAACGCCGTGATGCACGTTTCGCTGCCCATCCTGGCAGGCACGGTGATCATGGGCACTGACATGCTGGAAAGCATGGGGCATAAACTGATCGAAGGCAATAACGTTACCATCAGCCTGCAGCCGGACAGCAATGCCGATGCTGACAAATTTTTCGCTGCGTTGTCAGAAGGCGGCTCGGAAATTGCGCCGATGCGCAATGAATTCTGGGGCTACTGGGGATGCGCTAAAGACAGGTTCGGCATCCGCTGGATGTTTAATGTGATGAAACAGGGGTAATGGTCAAGTCACAAGTCTTTTGTCGAAAGTCAGATTTTGCTCATTTGTGACTTAGGCTCGAGGCCAACCGTCAATTTTAGCGCTTGCATCCGGGCGGGCAGCTGCGATAATTTGAGGGGCTATTTTTCTTCGTCGAAGAATAGCGCTTTCAACTCCGTTGCATCGTCCGGCTTCATCTTTCCCGCCAGGATCAACCGCAGCTGGCGGCGGCGCAGCGCGCCATCATATAAAACCATATCTTCAATGGTTTCGGGTATTAACTCCGGAACAGGGATGGTGCGGCCATTTTGGTCCAGCGCCACGAAGGTATAATACGCCTCGTTGCTTTTTATCCGGGAGCCGGTAGGGATATTTTCGGCCCAAACATCCAGGCGCACCTCAAGCGACGTAGTAAAAGCCCTTGATACTTTTGCTTCGATGGTGATCACGTCGCCAAGCTTGATGGGCTGTTTAAAGGAAACGTTATCCACCGATGCCGTTACCACAATGCGGTTACAATGCTTCTGTGCCGATATGGCTGCCGCAATATCCATCCAATGCAGTAAACGCCCGCCCATTAAATTATGCAGCGTGTTGGTATCGTTAGGTAATACCAACTCATTCATTACGGTGTGTGATTCTTTGGGCGTTTTTCCTTTCATTATGCAGATTTTGTGCAAAGATACTGTTTGAGGTGAAAGGTAAAAGGCAAAAGGTGAAAGGGATGAGGCGGGGAGCTTAACTAAAGACCTTACTTCACTTTTTTAAAGCCGAACCGCGCCTTAATAACCTGGTTTAAAAAAGTACCCTTTGAGCTTGCCTGCTTCATCTGTTCATAAACTTTTAGCGGCACGTTTTTGTAGTCGTAAACGCTGCCTGATACAAAAAATACCCTTAAGATATGGGTATCCGCATCATAATTCATCGATGAAACAACAGACGATGGCATAACAGGAGTACAACAACTTGTGTGCCGGAATTCGCTGGCCTGAATCAGCGTTGGGCTTAGTTATCACATGTGCCCGGTGAAAACTGAAAGCGGCTATTATTAAAATTGATGGCATGGTGGTCCCTAAACCAGGTTCTTCCCAAATAGTTGATGGTGACCCCAAATCCAAGCACCAATTTGTCACCTTTTCTTAACAGGGCAAGTGGGTTGCGATATAGTGTTTTGTCGGCGCCATCGGCAAAGATATAGTCGGCAAACAACGTGTCTTTTGTAAATTTTCCTTCGATTTCGCCGTGATCAAATTCTTTTTCCACGGCCATTGGTTCCGGTTCTGCATATTTTATAGTTAACCTGCCCTGGATTTTACCATCCGGCGCCGTTTTGTATTTTAAAAAAGCGCTGTCTTTTTGATAGAAGGCCATGAAACAGCGTTCAGGGTTTTGGTTAAGCTTGTAGCTATCGGCGTGAACCGGAGGGGAGTTTTTATGATGATTGCAACTATACAATAAAGCCGTCAGCAGGAAGATCAGCATATAAACGTTATTTCTCATCTCTCAATTTTTACCATTTATCATTCCGGCCGTCCGAAATACAAAACGTAGCCATCAGCGTCGGCAACCTCAAATCCAAGCAAACGGTCGCCGTTAACTGCGAGGGGTTTTCTGAAGGCTACGCCACGCGATTGGTATTCTTCAAATAACCTTTCCGGATCGGCGGTGGAAATGTAGGCATCCCAGGCTGCCCAGGGATGGCGGGCGGGATTAGGCAGCGGTTTTACGTCGGGAGCAATGCCTTTTAGCATGATAGAAATATTATCCCGGCCGACGATAGCCCAAAACGGGTCGCCGTCCGGGCCGATGAACTGCACTTCAAATCCAAGCTGATCAACATAAAATGAAACCGACGGTGCCAGGTTTTCAACAATGAAAAAAGGCATGATATGGGTGAGATTTGCCATTGTTGGGATTTTGCTTGTTGAAAAATGGATTGTTTACCGAATATTCAAAAATAACGATTTTTGGACCGAAACAGCTGCCGGATGTAATGCAAATTGTCGCTAACCGGCTAGTTTTGGCTAAAGCCGCTTGACGCTCTGTTTCCTGCCCGTCCCTTAAAAGGGACGGCAATGAATAGCCCTTTTTACTTTCATTGCCGTCGGTTTTAACCGACGGATAAAAGAGTTGCCAAGATGAGGCTTTAGCCAAATTCCGCAGGCTGCATAAGCTAAGCCTCAATTGTCCTGCATATTACTTCGTTTTCACAAACTTCAGGTGCATTACCCTGCCGCTGTTCACTTCAAAACCGGTTACCGCGTTTTTACTGTTGCGGGTAACCACAAGATGGTTCATCCACCAGTTATCGTTAAGCAAATCATTGCTGCCTGCGAAGGTCAGTTTTTGATCATCGTATTTGGCATTGGTTAAATACAGCTGGTGATCCTTTAAAACGATCTGGTAATTGCAATCCAGCTCCGGGCTGTAATAGGTGCCGGTGTACGGTTGCAGCGCCTGGTCATCCTTGATCACGGTTTTAGCATATCGGCTAAAATAGAGCTTATCGCCAGGAGTGGTCACCGCGAAAGCATTACTGTTATCCGCGCTGAATTTAAATTTTACTTCGGGTGCGTAAAACATGCAATAAGTGCGCACGGAGTCTTTAATTAATAAATAAGCATCAGCGCCAACGTGGTAAAACAGGCTGTCGTTTTTTAGTTCAAGGCTTAAAATAGTGCCTTCGGGAGTGATATAATCGCCAGGCATCTTTTTCAAAAACGGCAGGTCTTCGGCTGCGGCCTTTCCTGTTTTTGGTTTTTGAGCGGCTTTGGCGGCCGTGGCAGTTTTGTCCTTGACAAACAGGTCGGCCAATTCATTAGCCTTGCCGCTGACATTGATATCGCCCAGGTTGCTCAAAACAATAACCCCAATTTTCAGATCGGGAAAAATAATGACATTAGTACGATAACCGGCATCGGCTCCATTATGCGAGTACCGTTTATTGCCTTTATAAAGATCATTGCTGATGCCCATCGCGTAGTCGTTCACGGTGCCGTCGTTCAAACGGCCTTTTGTCGTGAGCGTCTCAATATCCTGCTTGCTTCCTACTTTGTATTGATAAAAATTCATCTCCCATTTGGCCAGGTCTTCCACATTGCTGAACAGGCTGGTGGCGCCCGCAACGGAGTAGCTCAGGATAGCGTTGCTATAATGAGTGCTGTCTTTCCTGTCGTACGAGTAGGAACGCCCCGGCTCAATTTCTGTGTAGTCGTCGTGGATATGAGTGGCCATCATGCCGAGGGGTTTAAAGATCACCGAATCGGTAAACCGGCGCAGGCTTTTGCCTGAAACCGTTTTAACAATCTCGGCCAGCAGTGTAAACCCGCTGTTGGAATACATAAATTTTTCGCCGGGTTTAAAGTTGAGCGCCTGTTGCTTGCCCAATATTTTGATGATCTGCTCCTGGGTGATCACATCATCCAGGCGGGTGCCCGCAGTGGCCAGCAGTTGCCATTGGTCGCGCACGCCGCTGGTGTGGTTCAGTAAGTTGCGTATGGTGATGGTAATGCCCAGGTTAGGGAACCAGGGCAAATATTTGCGGATATCGTCATCCAGGTTGAGTTTACCCTGTTTGGCCAGCAATACAATGGCGTAAGCGGTGAACTGTTTGGATACCGAAGCCATGTGAAACAGGGTTTTGGGCGTGTTAAGTATTCCATACTCCAGGTTTGCCATACCGTAGCCTTTGGCAAATATGAGCGAATCATTGCGAACGATGCCTATCGCGCAACCCGGACTGCCGGGCTTATCCCATTGTTTAAACAGGGCATTTATTTTCCTTACCAGGGAATCGGGTAGGGTTTGGGCGCCGGCATTTGCGACAAAGGCAATAAAAAGGGCGGCAGCTAAAACAGCTGATTTGATAGGGCGCATGTGTGAGTTGTTATGACTGGAATTGGATTATTTTACTGTATAAGCCTTCCCGCGAATATCAAAATGCCCGGTGGGCTTGGTCCTATTCAAAAATAGTGGATTTATTTAATCCCCAAAGCCTTGACGCCACAATTATAAACCCTAAATTTAAAACGCAGGATAATAGTCGCCTGCTTTAAATCTGAGTAAATGAAGCTAAGTAAAATATTTAACCGCACAGGTGCGTTGGTTTTCGTCATATGGGCAGTAAACCCGGCCATGGCCCAGCCGCCAATCCGCGATCCGCATACGCCGGGTTATGTATCGGCAACCGAATTGCCGGATGGCGCCATTCCTTCGCCCGGCGCCAATGGAAATTTTATTATCGGCCCCACACATGATCCTGCACCGGAATCGACGGTACAAACCAACGTACCGCAGGGGACCATATTCCATTTTACAATGGATTCAAAGGATAGCAAAATTTACCCTGGCATTGCCCGGGAACCGCATACCTTCGGCATACCAGATACCGCAAACCCGGCTAAGCTAATCGTCACTACGAGCCATCCGGCGCCATACACCCGCCAGGTGGCCGTGTATGTTCCAAAACAGTATGTCGCAGGTACAGAGGCGCCGTTTATCGTTGGCGCTGACGGGCCCGACAATTTGCTTTTTACGGTATTGGACAACCTGATCGCCGAAGGCAAAGTACCGCCGATGATCGCCATCTCTATCGGCAATGGCAGCGGCGATGCCCAGGGCAGCGAACGCGGCCTGGAATACGATACCATGAGCGGCCTGTATGCCGAATTTGTTGAAAGCGAAGTACTGCCGCTGGTGGAAAGCAAGTGCCAGGTAAAACTAACCAAAGACCCTGACGGCCGTGCGACCATGGGCGGAAGTTCGGGTGGATCATGCGCCCTGATCATGGCCTGGTACCACCCGGAATGGTATCACCGCGTACTTACCTGGTCAGGTACTTATATCAATCAGCAATGGCCCTGGAACCCGGAAACACCCCACGGCGCATGGGGTTTTCACCAGGACATCATCCCAAAAAGCCAGCGCAAACCCTTGCGGATATGGATGGAGGTAGGCGACCAGGACCTTTTTAATCCAAACGTAATGCGCGACGACATGCACGACTGGGTGCTTGCTAATGAAAATATGGCCAAAGTACTGGCCGCTAAGGGCTATCCCTACCAGTTTGTTTTTGCCCGCAATGCCAGGCATGTTGATTATAAAGTAAAGCAGCAAACATTTCCCGAAGCGCTGGAGTGGCTTTGGAAAGATTATCAGCCGGCGAAGGTGAGGTAGTGACGAATGCGGCGACTATGTCAAACCGGCGGAGAATAATTTCTCCGCCGGTTTTTTATTTCTACTGATTTAAATTTTTTTTTTAAAAAATTTGCGAAACCGAACAGTTGCGCATATATTTGCAACCGATTGGTTTCGTGAATTAAATGGCAGCATAAATGAGGAGAGATATTTACCAGGCAATTGCCGACCCGACCAGACGGGCAATCATAGCCTTAATTGCTTTACAGGCTATGACGCCGAATGCCCTTGCCGAACATTTCGACACTACCCGGCAGGGAGTTTCAAAACACCTGCGCATTTTGACGGAGTGCGAACTGATAAAACAGGAACATAAAGGCAGGGAAATTTACTATCACCTCGAAATAGACAAAATGAAAGAAATTGACAAATGGCTTGAGCAGTTCCGCAAAATTTGGGAAACCCGTTTCAGCCAACTGGACGATCTATTATCAACCATAAAAAAACAGAAAAAATGAACAGCGATCCTCTATTTGATTTTTCGGTCGACAAGGAAAACAAGACCGTTTACATGACACGTGAATTTAACGCTGACCTGGAACTGGTTTGGGAAGCGTGGACAACCGCCGAATTGCTCGACCAATGGTGGGGGCCTAAACCCTTTGTCACCAAAACAAAAGTGATGAATTTTGAAGTCGGTGGCCGCCGGTTTTTTGCGATGGTAAGCCCGGATGGGCAGGAGCGTTGGTTTGTTCAGAAGTATACTGCCATCAGCCCAAAAACCAATTTCAAAACCTACAATACGTTTGCAGACGCGGATGAAAACCGCGAATTGCCGGGTTCTGACTGGGACTATACTTTCAGCGAACAAAACGGCACGACAAAAGTCAGCATTACCGTTTATAACGAATCATTTGCCCGAATGGAAAGGATGATTGAAATGGGCGCCATCCAGGGATGTGCAGCGCAATTCGAAAACCTGGACGAATTATTGGCAACTTTATCTCAAAAATAATAAAAGAAAATTCACAATCGCTCTGATAATGTGGATACTAAAAACAGAAGAGTGCAAGTGGAAAAACTAACAATTTAAAAATAAAAATTATGAAAGCAATCAATCCCTGGATTAACTTCAATGGAAATGCCGAAGAAGCATTCTCTTTTTACAAATCAGTTTTTGGCGGCGAGTTCACAAAGATCGTTCGCTTCAAGGACATCGCAAGCGCCGAATTTCCGATACCAGAAAGTGAAGCAAACAAAATAATGCACATTGCTCTCCCTATTGGTAAACATAATGTGTTAATAGCCAATGATGTTCCCGAATTTTTGGGACGGGTAAACGAAAACGAAAACAGGTCTAAAATAGCGATCAGTGCTGAAAGTCGTGAAGAAGCAGATAAATTATTTGATGGACTATCGGCAGGCGGAGCTACTGAAGGGCCGATTGGCGACAGTCCCTGGGGTTCATACGGAGGAATGTTTAGAGATAAATATGGTATTGAATGGATTGTGGAATTTGACGGACAATAACAAAAATCAACAAAATGAGAAAATTAGTCTTCGCGATCAACATGTCCTTAGATGGCTGTGTCGACCATACCAAATTCTATCCCGATGAAGATACGTTTGCGTATTTTACGCAGCTCACGCGGGATGCCGATACATTTTTATACGGGCGTATAACTTACCAGTTGATGGTCCCTTATTGGCCTGATGCAGCGAAAGAAGACCCTTCTGACGAATTTGCCCAGGCATTTGATGCTGTTGAGAAGATTGTTGTTTTCTCGCAATCATTGGACAGCGCTGACGACGAAAAAACGACAATTGTCCGTACGGACCTCAAGGACGAAGTGCTTAAATTGAAACAACAACCAGGCAAAAATATTTTTACCGGTGGTGTAGACCTTGCTTCACAACTGGCAGCGCTTGGGCTGATCGATGAATATCATTTTGTGATCGTCCCGATAGTTGTCGGAGAAGGAAGACGGCTGTTTGAAGGGATCAACCTGCAGGAGAAATTAAAATTAAAACTGGTTGAGTCGACGGTTTTTAAGTCGGGGGCTGTTGTGTTGCGGTATGTGAAATAGCGGCGGGATAATCTGGCGGGCCACGCGCAGCGCGGGCGCGAAATTTATTACCAACCTAATTTTGAGAAGATGAAAGAGCTGGACCATTGGCTGGAACAATTCAGGAAGATTTGGGAAAGCCGCTTTAAACAATTAGACCAGGTGTTATTAACCATCAAAAAAAACAAGAAATGAAAAACAGTTTGCTATTTGATTTTACCGTTGACAAATCATCCAACACGGTATTTATAAAACGGGAATTTGAGGCTGACCAATCAGCAGTTTGGGATGCTTTTACAAAACAGGAGATACTTGACCAGTGGTGGGCGCCAAAACCCTGGACTTCCAAAACCAGGCATATGAACTTTGAACCCGGCGGGCGAAGAGTTTATGCAATGTGCGGCCCCGAAGGCCAGGAGTTCTGGTCGGTACAGAAATATACCTCGATCACGCCAATATCGAATTTCGAACAAATTTCCTTGTTTACCGACAAGGATGAAAATGTCAGCAGCGACAGCCCGGGCTCTGAATGGAGTTTGGATTTTACTGAGGCGGATGGAATTACTACCGTAAGCATTTTTATAAAACATAAAACCCTTGATACCCTGGAACAAATGATAAAAATGGGCTTCCAGGGTGGTATGACCATGATACTAAACGAACTGGATCGATTGTTAACCAAATAAATCAACAAAATTATGCGAAAAATTATCGTTACCGAATTCATCACCCTCGATGGTGTTGTGGAGTCGCCCGGCGGCAATGAAACGCCGCATCCGCATGGCGGCTGGCAGTTTAAATACAACTCTCCGGAAACCGGGAAGTACAAAATGGATGAGCTGGCCGGCGTGGACGCCCTGCTATTGGGCAAAACCACATACGAAGTGTTCGCCGGGTTTTGGCCAAGCCAAACGGATGCCGGGTTTGGCGAACCCATCAACCGGCTGCCGAAATATGTGGTATCCCGAAGCCTGCAAAAGGCCGGGTGGAACAACAGCCATATCCTGCGCGACGTGGCCAATGACGTGGCGGCGCTGAAACAGAGCGACGGTGGTGACATTCTTGTCTACGGAAGCGCCACCCTGGTGAAGGCCCTGCTCCGTTACAACCTCGTCGACGAGTTGCACCTGATGCTATTTCCCGTTGTGGTTGGCGGCGGGTTGAAGATTTTTGATGACAACCTGGAATTAAAGAAATTTGCGTTGAAACACTCGCAGGTATTTGACAATGGCGTTCTTACGCTCGAATATCAGCCGGTTAGTAAATCAGATAAGGCTTAGTGGCTGTTAAAAAACGCCTCGAAGATTTACGATCAGAAAAGTTCATTGCCGTTGGCTTCGGCCAAAATTGGCGCGTTAAATGGCCGCTAAATTATCCGGCTAAAGCCGAAAACGTTCAGCTCGCCAAGTCGGTTGGCCGAACCCAATGGCAATGAAAAATTCATTTGCGGAAATCAATGATGCTTGAAATATTGAATTTCCCTTTCGTGTTTTTTTGCATCTTCCATTGAATCGAAGGTGCCGAGGTTTCTGCGTTTGTTTGTTTCGGGATCAACCTTTCGTGAATAAATGCGGTATTTGCCTGATTTTAATTTCCTGATCATAATACCTGATATTATTTGCACTCACCTAACCCGGTTTCATAGTTAATTGAGGCGGGTGTTTGTTGGTAAAATAACAAATTAAAGCACCTGATGTTTTCGCGCAGGCAGGCTGGAAATTGCCCCTGATCTAAACCCATGGAACTTACAGCCTGTACAGTGCAGGCTTGAGTCGGCGGGAGGCATTGTAATATCCCGAAATTAATTATCGCAATTATCCGAATGAAATTTAATAAACGTAAATTTAACACAGCCAATGCATTAAAATGACCATACCCGAATTTTTAGCCGGTTTGCCCGCCGACAGGCAGGAGTTGATGACCACGCTGCACGAAACGATCATTGCTAATGACCCGAATGTAACCTTTTCCATTAAACCGATGATGGGTAAAGAAATGATTATGTATGAGGAAGGCAATTACATGAAATACGCATTGGCCAGCGTAAAAAGCCATCTATCGCTGCATTGCCTGCCGATGTATATGAATGCGCCTTTACATGCCAAATATACCCCGCTGCTGCCTGCCGCCAAATTTCAAAAAGGTTGTATAAATTTTACAGATGCCGCCGAAATGCCCATTGCCATAGTGGCTGCCCTGGTTGCTGATTGCGCGCCGGTGAATATACCAGCGATGCTTGCGAACAGGAAAAAGAAATAAAGGATTGATTTGGATGATCTTCCGTTTCAGCAGGGGTATGTCACGGAGGCCCCGGCGCCCTCCGTGGCATATTGCAGCACAGCGTCCCGCCGGAGATCCGGCGATTACGGGAAAATAACTTACATTCGAAATCAATTTGATTTAACCGCTATGACAACGGAAACCTTCCTCTATAATAAAAAGTCAACTGTGCAAACGATGCTGATCAGCGCCGGATTTATGGCGGTCATCACCTATAATATGATTGTGCACACGAAAGCAGTCAGCGACCCCTATTTGTGGATAATGATAGTACTTGACCTTGGCGTGTTTACTTACATCCTTTATTTGTACACCATGCGGCTAAGGCCTGCGATGCAGCAGGAAACAGTACTGGAACTAACACCCGCTGAGTTGGTTTTTAAGCCTAAAAACATTACTATCCCCTGGAAAACCGTCAGCGACGTTGAAACAAAGGCGGCCAATCGCAGCGGCACGCAGCAGTACCTGGACATAGCGTTAAACGATACCGCTGAAACGAAACATGTAAGGATAGACCTGGACTGGATAGCAGGCGACCCCGCTGATATTTA
>Ga0210389_10000500_pt1 | contig 35759 bp, 36 predicted proteins | sample IncBWH28OmetaG_FD_160127 | JGI IMG/M metagenome (GOLD analysis project Ga0210389, IMG submission 160127) | Forest soil microbial communities from Barre Woods Harvard Forest LTER site, Petersham, Massachusetts, United States - Inc-BW-H-28-O ... | reverse complement strand
GCGCGTAGGGCGAAGCAATAAAAAAGCTTATTGTTATTTGCTTAGCCCGCCATTATCCACCCTAACCAGCGAAGCCCGGAAACGCCTGAGCGCCATAGAAGAGTTCAGCGACCTGGGCAGCGGCTTTAACGTGGCCATGCGCGACCTGGACATCCGCGGCAGCGGTAACCTGCTTGGCGCCGAACAAAGCGGCTTTATTGCCGAGATCGGCTTTGAGATGTATCACAAGATACTGGACGAAGCGATACAGGAGCTAAAGGATGACGAATTTTCGGGCCTATTCACTGATGAAAAGCCACGCCAGTTCATCGCCTTCACGCAGATAGATACCGACCAGGAGATCCTCATCCCCGATGAATATGTAACCAATATCGGCGAGCGTTACAACCTGTACACCGAACTATCCAAATTGGAAAACGAAACCGAGCTGAAAGCCTTCCAGCAGCAACTGCACGACCGTTTTGGCCCCATCCCACCACAGGTAACCGACCTGCTGAACACCATGCGCCTGCAGTGGCTGGGCAAAGCCATCGGGTTTGAAAAAATATCCCTCAAAAAAAATGTGCTGCGCGGCTATTTTATCGCCAACCAGCAATCGCCCTATTTCGAAACGGAAGCCTTTAGGCAGGTATTATCATTTGTGCAGGCCAACCCGCACAGGTGCAATTTAAAAGAGGTGAAAAACTCGCTGCGACTGAGCATTGAAGGGGTAAATAGCATTGACCAGGCAGTGCGGATTTTGAATGAAATTGGGGAGCCAGTGGGGGTGTAGGATAATTTCAAAAACCAAGGGGGTTTTCATCGTATCTCAAAAATTTGTAATCCCCCTCTATCTTTTTTAAAAGCATAATAATTTGTGCTCTAATTGGCACACCATATTCCTTCCACGGCATCCACTTTCCGCATTTTGATAAAGCCGTTGCCAGCGCACTTTTCAACGCATCGTTCTCATTGTTTAAGACCTCAGGCGTTGAAAGGCTTCCATCCTTTTCAACAATAAACGATATCTGTACAGAATCCAATGACATTTTTTTACCGTTTTCATCTTTCGGAATCTTTAAATGGCCATATAACTCGTCTAAAAAAACAATAGGATTGTCCTTAAAAGCCGCTTTTTCAATATCGTCCTTAAATGGATACGCCTTCCCACTTTTGTCATAACCGACTCCGGAATCAAACTTGCCTTTGTTGTATTTGTAAATATACGTTATAGAATCGGTGCGCTTTTCAAGTCCGTGCCATTCTCCATCAAATGATCCATCTTTTACCGGACCCTTGACAAGCGGATTAAATTCTATGTCGACTGTTATCCAGGTCCCGTTGCCATCTTTACAAATCATTTTGCCACTGGCATCATAACAATCCAAAAACAAGACAGCTGAAGGCTCAGCATCATCCTTTTTTAGAATATGCTTTACCTTGCAATAGAGATGGCCATCAGGATAAAACAAGAACTCCTCTCCATCTTTTTTGTTATCAAAGTAATGAGTAATCCGTTGTTTTTTTCCACTCGGGTAATAATACACGCCATTACCCTCCAGTGAGAGTGAAATAGCATTTGGCGCATTGCGAAGTTGTACCGGGTCGGTCTTACCTATAAACCTTGGATTGCCGTTTTTGTAAAAATCTTTCACAGCAAAATATCCAGCCGAGTCGGATGGAAATATTATCCTGAAAAAATCGGCTTCTGCCATGTTGTCCACCTGATGAAAATCATTTGACGGTCCTATCTCATCATAAAACTTAAAATAATATTTTGCAGTGTCGGCTTTTTGACCGGCTGCCTGATATCCTACTGTTACAGTAAGCATCAAAAACAATAAAAACTTCATTCCACGATCATTGAGAACTAATGTCATAATAATATTCCGCAAAAGTCTTTCAGAAACAACGTATAATCTTTTCAAATTTTGCTTGTTCCACGATACCCTTATACCATTTCATCCAAGTTTCTGCTGGCGGATAAGTTAAATTTAGTTCAATAAATATAAAAAATAGTTTTTACTTATTAACTCTCGCCCAGGCAAGCGTCCACGCTTGCCTGCGATAACGAAATGTTTGATAGATGAACCGAACCTGGCCGAAACAGAAAAACTACTGACAATATTTTGTCAGTGACAAAATATTGTCAGTAGTTACGTTCTTCTGTCCCCGCAGGGTCTCTCGCAGAGGACCCTGCGCCGCGTGCTCAATCGAAGGAAATTGTTTATTTTTAACCGATGACGCCCCCCGCCCAGGCAAGCGTCCACGCTTGCCTGCGATAACGAAATGTTTGATAGATGAACCGAACCTGGCCGTGCACGGGCCTCCGCGCGTAAGTGTAATTTAAAAGAGGTGAAAAATTCGCGCGGTTGAGCATTGAAGGGTGAATAGTATTGACCAGGCGGTGAGGGTTTTGAATGAGATTGGGGAGCCGGTGGGGGTGTAGGCATTTTTTATTGTTTGCATCCGCGCGCGTGCAATTTTTCGCCGATTATCAAGTTAGAACTTGATTATTATCTTTCATCGATATGAAGGCATTTATTCTTATCACTTTCTTATTCTTTTTCACCTCTTCCATAAGGGCGCAAACCGATTCTGATGCGTACTACGGCAATAAATACATTGCTGCGAGGATGGGCGGCGGGCGCGTAGTACGTTTTGACACGATTACACCGTTACCAGAATTAATAAAAAAGCTTGAAAAGCAATGGGATTTTAATGAGACGTTCAAGGCTTACTGGATAGGGTATACGGATGATATGTACTCCATAGCCTGGTATAAAGATAAAGCGATTGAAAGGCTGACCGATTTTATTGACACCTCACGCAGTCTGCATGCGAGGGAGGGCGCACTCTATACGCTGCACCTAATCGGTATAAATTTCAGGGTGGTCGGCAGGTTCGATGAAGATTTCGAAAACCAAAATGCCAGAAATGCTTTATTGAGATACCTGGATGACAAGGAATTAAATGAGACGGTAGCGTTGTTAATAAAGCGCGATCCCTGGCTCAGTGATATTCCAAAATTAATGGCATATTTATCTGTGGAAAATCGTGACTATTCGAAAGTTCTGACCGCTTTACAGCGGTATAATATTGAGGGAAAACCGCTCGAGCAAAATGTAACCGATGATATTTTTGATAATAAAGTCCCGGTAACCGATGGTAACTTTTCGGGCTTACATTCCATAAATATGCTTATTTCCTTTCAGAAGGCCTATGCACCATATTTTACGATTGACCAAGAAATCACAGAAACTCCTGAGTGGCAGAAAGCTATTAATGCACAAACTTCAGAAGAACCGAAGGGCAGTACATTAAGTCTCAGTTTTGTTATTGAGTCGAGCAGCGTTTTCTCCTATTGTGATTCAAGGCAATCCTACGACTATATCTTCAAAGGCCATACAATCGAAGTAGTAGGGCAAAAAAAGGCCAGGCAAACATGGCTTGATTGGTGGAACGGATTGTCTCAAAATGACAAGGAAAAACTTTTTTCATCTAATCATATAAACTAACCCGTTGGGCTGGTACGATTTTAACCTATACATTCCCCCGCCCAGGCAAGCGTCCACGCTTGCCTGCGACAACGAAAATGTTTGATAGATGAACCTGGCCATGCACGGGCCTTTGTGTTATCGGGCCGGTAAAAGTTAACTACCAACCCTTCATCGCAAACGGGCATTGGAGAAGTCTGTGGGGACACAGACTTCGGGAGGGACATAGATTCCGCCCGGGCAAGCGTCCACGCTTGCCTGCGATAACGAAATGTTTGATAGATGAACCCAGCCATGCACGGGCCTTTGTGTTATCGGACCGGTAAAAGTTAACTACCAACCCTTCATCGCAAACGGGTATTGGAGAAGTCTGTGGGGACACAGACTTCGGGAGGGACATAGACCCCCGCCCAGGCAAGCGTCCACGCTTGCCTGCAATAACGAAATGTTTGATAGATGGACCTGGCCATGCACGGGCCTTTGCGTTATCAAACGGGTAACAACCAAAATAGCTACCGGCGTGTCGGATTGAGGATTGCTGCGGACTGTAATTTCAAATACGGAAACGACACCGTGCACACCGTCTCTCCACCCTAATGCAGGCGCCACCCTTACGGGGGGCCGTTTTCAGCCACACCCTGCGGCGCTTCGGGATGTTTTGGCCTTAGGAGAGCCCTGCTGATCTTCCATTGCGGCTCACGGGGCCTGCGCTTTGCGACAGTCCCCGAGGGGATAGCGCCTTCGGCAGATGGCGCCGCGGATGTATCGGTATGCCGGCCCACCGCCTTTTCATCTGCCTGCACATCCGGGCCCTGCGGCGACCGGGCGTTTGTTATCCGGCTTTCTTCAGTCTGCAGCAGGTTGTGCACGGTACTCTTAGAAATACGGAGCCGTTCGGCGATGTCGCGCACGGTAAGGCCTTCGGCGTTAAGCTCATTGATACATTTTGCCAATTCCTCACGGTCAATGGTGCTGCGGTTATAGCTATGGCGGCCGGCAGCTTGCAGCTGGGCCTGCTCGGTGCTGTTGCCTTCGAAGGTAAAATGCAGGAAATTGCCTGGCTGTGTAAGGCGGCAAAGGGCCACATTATCTTCGCCATAGCACTGCCGTGTGTTGCGCTGCTTTATTTGTTTCAGGTAGCACAGGGTATTATCTGTTTTGCTTTTGCCCATGGCTATGGCGCTGTCGGCAAAGTTGATGAGCAGCTTGCTGCCATGCAGGTCGTTGGCCGACAGGGGCTGTGCGGCATTACGGCGCTTGGGGGTGTGGGCCAGCACCAGGATGGATAGTTTATGGTCGGCTTTCAGGCTTTTTAGGTTATTCATGAGCCTGAGGGCCACGGCGGCGCTTTCGGTGCCGCTGCGCAGGCAGGTAATGTTATCAATAATAAGCACGGTGGCTTTTACCAGGTTGATCTTGTACTCCAGGCCGGCAATCAGGAAATCATCAAAGCTTTTGAAGTTTTCGGGTATGTCCGCTGAAGGGTTAAATTGTGCACGGAAGAAATTATTTGAAAAGTTGTGGCCGCCTTGCTCCGGGTGGCTGTAGCGCTGATAAAACTGGGTGGTGCTGAGTTCAAAATCAACATAAAGCACGTTTTCGGGTCCCGCATCGCAGGCAAACGGACCGGTGTTTTGTGCGCGGGCAATGTTTTCGCCAATTTGCACCGCCAATACCGATTTGCCGGCATTGGTGTCGGCAAACAGGATGCACAGTTCTCCCTGGTGCCAGCATTCGCCGAGCAGCATTTTTGCTTTGGGCTCGCGTGCGCCAAGGTCTATCCAGCGGTTGCCGCTTTCGACGGTAAAAAGGCAGCGGGCATCTGCTAATTCAGGGGACTCCGGTTCGGCCTTTTTCCGCTTTGCCGGCCGGTAAGGTACCCCGCGAATCTCGGCGCGCAGCTGCTCGACGTACTCCGGGCGTTCGGAAGATGGGTTATCGAAGGACATGGGGGTTAGTTGATTAGAGATTAGTCTAAAATAAAGGCCTTATGTCCGCCAATAGGCGGATAACTGCCAAAAAAATTTGACCACACAGGACGCTGAGAAGGCACAGAGAAACACAGAGAAAAAAAATGCAAACTATTAAAGCTTTGTGTTCTCTGTGTTTTCCTTTGTGCTCTCTGTGGTAAAAAATTCTTTAGTTATATAGAAGTGAATCGTTAATGGGAAGCCGGCGGCATCTTTACAAAAAAGCTGGCGCGCACAACAAATATAAGTAGCCGGGCGGCGGGAAGTGGTGACACTGTTTTGTCAGTAATACGTAATTGGTTGACTATCAAATAAATACCGTCTTTGAAATCTATAAAAACATGTAAATATTTGAAAATCAATACTATGCAAATATGCGCCTGGGTGTTGTTGCGAAATGGACAAGCAAATGGACACTCCGGCTTGTCCCCGCTAGCCCCGGGGAAATCTGGTGGTTGACTAAGGTCATGAAGGCCTACGACCCCGATATTCACCTTAATCAACACACCTGCCCATCCGGGAATTTTTATGGCCTCCGCAGCTTAAATTCCACCCAATTACCTAAATTAGCCTTGCCCCATCAACCTAATAGATATGAAAGCCAAATTTACCCTGCTTTGTATAGCCGCTTTATTTGCAAATATCACCTTTTGCCAAACCTATATTAAAAATGTCACTGTTGTTGATGTGGTAAAGGGGAAACTCATTGCTGATCAAACCGTGACGATAAACGGCGATATCATAACCGATATAACCGCCTCAAAAAAAGTAAACATCCCGGCCAATGCTACAGTGATTGACGGCGACGGCAAGTTTTTAATGCCTGGGCTTACCGATGCCCATGTGCACTTTTTTCAAAGCGGGGGTTTATACACCCGGCCCGATGGACTTGACCTGCGCAAATACGTCCCGTACGACCAGGAAATTGCCTGGGGTCACGAACATATGGACGAGTTTTTACGCCGCTATATGCGTGCGGGCATCACCACGGTTGTCGACCCAGGCGCCACCTTCAATTTTTTAAAAGAACGCGACAGTCTGAAAAATAAAAGCTACGCACCCGCTATTTATATGGCGGGCCCGCTGATCACCACGTATGAGCCGGAGGTGTTTAAAAATTTGAAAAACGATGAACCTTTTAACCTGGTAACCACCCCAGACGAGGCCCGGGCATACATCCAAAAGCAATTACCCTATCATCCCGATTTTATAAAGATATGGTACATCGTATTAGATAAGAATACAGAAGCCGGCGCACGGAAGTTTGAACCGGTTGTAAAAGCCGCAATTGACGAGGCGCACAAAAACAACTTAAGGGTAGCCGTGCATGCGACTGAACGAATTACGGCGCAGCTGGCCGTTGAAAGCGGCTGCGATTACCTGGTGCACGAAGTGGAGGATGAAATAGTAACGGATGATTTTATAAAATTGCTGATCAGCCATAAAATTGTGCTTTGTCCTACGCTGATCGTGGAGGATGGTTCTGTAAACACCTTTGGGCAAACCCTGCGGCCGTCATATTATGAGTTTACCCGGTCGAACCCGGAGCAGCTGGGCTCGTTATATGATTTAAAGCACCTTGCCGATACCGCGGTAGTGAACCGCTATAAAAAACGATTTGCCTCACTGTCCCCCTATTTTAAACATGATGATTCGGTAAGGATGGTGAACCTGAAAAAAATGGCCGACGCCGGCGTTAACATTGCGGCAGGTACAGACGCGGGCAATCCCGGCGTAATGCACGCATCCTCGTTATTTGCCGAACTGATGGCCATGAAGCAAAGCGGGATGAGCAACTGGCAGATATTAAGATCGGCCACCGTTGGCGGCGCGATGGCTGTAGCTAAGGAAAACGAATTTGGTAGCATCGCAAAAGGCAAAAAAGCCGATATGATATTGTTAAACGCTAACCCGGCCGACAGCCTGGAGGCCCTTAAAAAAATAAGCCTGGTGATCAATAAGGGAAATGTTATTTCGCCGGATACGCTGATAAAAGAAACGCCGGCAGCCCTGGTTCAACGGCAGCTAAATGCCTATAACGCCCGGAATATTGAGGCTTTTATGGAACCCTATGCCGATGATATTGAATTTTACGATTACCCTGATAAACTGCTTGGCAAAGGCAAAGACGCTTTGCGCAAGGTGTACACTGCGGTTTTCAACAAATTTCCGGCGTTGCATTCCGAACTGAAGGGGAGGATGGTGCAGGGCAATGTGGTGATTGATAATGAAAAGGTTACCGGTATCGGCAACGGCATTATCAAAGGGGTAGTGATTTACAATATCGAAAATAACAAAATCAAAAAGGTTTATATCGTGCAGTAAGGAGATTATCGTAACCACCCGGGATTGTGGTAAACAATTTTACCACTTACATTTGCTTATTCGATATTTTTAAGTCCATGTCCACCCTCATCGATCTCAGCCACGCCATTTTTGATGGTTTAGTAACCTACAAAGGTTTGCCCGCGCCCGTAATATGCGACTACCTGAGCCGCAAAAACTCAAAAGCATTTTATGAAGCCGGCACCGAATTCCAGATAGGTAAAATTGAAATGGTGACCAATACCGGCACTTACCTGGATTGCCCGTTTCACCGCTTTGCGCACGGTAAGGATTTGTCGCAAATTGCGCTGGAGCAGTGCGCGGAGCTGGATGGCATCAGCATTAACGCGAAGGATGCTACCGCCATTGGCAGGGAATATTTTATTGGGAAAGACGTGAAAGGCAAAGCCGTACTGGTATATACCAGTTGGGCCAGGCATTGGAATACAGCCGGATATTTTGAAGGCCACCCCTACCTCACCGAAGATGCGGCCGTTTATTTAAGGGATGGCGGCGCAAAACTGGTGGGTATTGATAGCCATAACATCGATAATACCGCCGGCCAAACCCGGCCCGTTCATACAACCTTGCTGGGCGCTGACATACTCATCTGCGAACATTTATGCAACCTGGACCAATTACCCGAAAGTGGTTTCAAATTCAGCGCCGTGCCGCCAAAATTTGAGGGTGCAGGGACATTCCCGGTAAGGGCGTATGCGAGGTTGAAATAACCGATTCCCGCTCCCCGTTGTTTGCGTCCTCACAAACAACTACCAACCCTGCATCACGAGCGGGCATTGGAGAAGTCTGTGGGGACACAGACTTCGGGGGAACGTGGAGACACAGACTTCGGAGTCCTGGGTACTATTTAAACAACCGCCGCTTGTGAAATTTTACAAAAAATGGTAACACCGCGAGGTAACCCAGGAAAGACAGTACGTCCATTATCTTGTGGCCATGCGTGATGGGCTTTATCACATCAAAACCGACCAATACATAGTAAAAATTTGCCAGGAGGAGCAGTACGATGCCGAGAATGGCGATAGCGGTTACATTTTTCATTGTTGTAATTTGAGTTTGAATTAAGGATTGTCAACACGACGGAAGCGCAAGCAATTGCATGAGCGCTTGACGTTTTAACAGCAACAGTTGGGGATTGTTTGTATCAGGAGGATATATCGCACTGATTTTTAAACGCTTATTGGCTAAACAATCCGGGGATTGGAGAAAGTCTGTGAGGACACAGACTTCGGGGAAGGTTGAGAAACAATTCCGAAACGGCGAAGCCCTCTTGAGCACCGCTGAGAACTAACAATCGCGAAAAATCGAACATCCGAAATCCGAAATCAAATCACTTCACTCTTTTATAAATATCTTTCAAATTCCTGCCCATCTCCTTGTAATCAAGGCCATAGCCAACTACAAATTCATTTTCAATCTCAAAGCCAACGTATTTCAGTTCGTCGATCTTTTTGAGCAGGGCCTTTGGCTTTAGCAGCAGGGAGCAAAGCTTGATGGAAGCAGGCTGTTTTATTCGCAACTTCTCCAGTAAATAGTGGGCGGTGTTGCCGGTATCCACAATATCTTCAATCACCACCACATCGCGGCCCTTTATGTCCATGGAAAAGTCGATGTCGTCGCGTATTTTAAGCGTGCTTTTGGTGCCGCCGTAGTACGATGCCAATTTGGTAAAGGTAATTTCGCAGGGAATCTCGATCTGTTTGATCAGGTCGGCGATAAACAAAAAACTGCCGTTTAAAACGCCGATAAATACCGGCACAACATGCTTATAATCGTTGCTGATCTGTATACCGATGGCTTTAATCCGTTCTTCAATAGCCTCGGCGGATAACAGGGGTTCAAACTCCAGGTCGGCAATTTTAGTTTTCATGCCACTAATGTAATAAAAAACACAAACATTTAATTAATATTAAGTACACAAGCGGCGCCAATAAACCATGTGAATCAGGGTGAAAGATATTCACCAATAGGTGCTGATTTTTCTCTGGAAATCAAATAAAAAGGCTTAGACGGCTGGATGGGTTTAGCTCAGCTCTTTCATTAGCTTATCAAATTCCGCTCTTAAGGCAGCAAGCTCTGCTTCCAGTTTGGTCACCCTGGCTTCCAGTGCGCCTGAAGTTCTGCCAGTTGGTTCATCCGCATAATCATCTTCGCTCAGGTCTGGCTCGCCACCCAATAAATGGGCATACCGGGCCTCTTTTTGCCCCGGCCGTTTGGGCAACTGCACCAGGAACGGCATTTCAGGGCTGCTCAGCCTGTCGAGCACCTCCTGCACGTCTTCTATCGACTCAAACTCATGCAGCCGGCCCGAATTCGTATTCAGTTCTCCCGGCGTTTGCGGGCCGCGTAAAATCAGCAAACAAATGATGGCAACCTCCGCCGGCAACACCGGGAAAACAATGGCAAAGTTGTGTTTATACTTTACCGCCCGGTCGGAGCCGCCGGTTGCCGTGGATACCAGCGCCCGCTTTCTTAGCGTGTTGAGCACCTGCGCCACTGTATTGTCATCATACTGTACCACCGGTTTGCGCGATGTTTTTTGGTTGCATGCCGCCACAAGGCTGTTAATGGTCATGGGGTAATAGTCGGGTGTCGTTTTGCTCTTTTCCATCAAAGCGCCAAGCACCCGCAGTTCCTCGGCAGTAAGTACCGGCAATGTTATAGGTGAATCCATAAGGCGAATATAGGAGGATTTCGAATTTCGGATGTTCGATTTCGGATTTAAAAATGCAGAATGAAAAGAAATGATAGAACTAACCTCATCAAAAAATCCGAAATCGAACATCCGAAATCCGAAATAAAAAAGTTCCTTTGCATACTCATGTCGCTTTTTATTGCATCGTTAAATTCAGGAAGCAACGGCAATTGCTATTATGTAGGCAATAGCGATGACGCGGTATTGATAGACGCCGGTATCTCCTGCCGCGAAACGGAGCGGCGCATGCTCCGGCTGGGTTTGTCCATCAAAAAGGTAAGGGCAATCTTCGTTTCGCATGAACATTCCGACCATATCAACGGCATCCCGGTACTGGCAAAAAAACACCAGCTACCGGTGTATATTACGCCGGCTACGCATAGCAGCGGCGGGCTGGCTATCGACGAAAGTTTAATTCGCCCGTTTGCGGTTGATCACCGGGTGACAATCGGCGGCCTGTTGGTGACGGCCTTTTCTAAAAACCACGACGCCGCCGATCCTTGCAGCTTCATGGTTTCGTACAATAATATTCGCATAGGTGTATTTACCGATATTGGCGTCGCCTGTCAAAATCTGATCGATCATTTCAGCCAGTGCCACGCCGCATTTTTGGAAGCGAACTACGATGATGAAATGCTGGAAAAAGGTGGCTATCCCTATCACCTTAAACGGCGCATCCGCGGAGGAAACGGCCACTTATCAAACAAACAGGCAGCTGAATTATTTACAAACCATAAGTCGCCTTACTTAAGCCATCTGCTGTTAGCGCACCTGTCAAAAAACAATAATGATCCCCGGCTGGTGCAGCAATTGTTTGACGCATGCTGTGGCGATACCCAAATCATCGTTGCCTCAAGGTTTGTCGAGTCGGCGGTTTACCAAATCGATGGCACGCTAAAAACGCCAGGCGCCACCAGGCTAAAAAAAGTTGAGGAACCACAAAATTTTCAAACCAGTTTGTTTTAGCCATTCCCACAACAAACATTCCCGCAACACCGGCTTTTGTCCCGATAGCTATCGGGATTCGACTCCGGACTTTGAACTTAATCTACACCATATTCCCGGTGATCTTGCCGGCCGAGTGCCAGGCCTTGCGGGGATCCTGCCGCAAAACGCCGTCAAGCAGGTTTTGATATTGATCGCGTTTATCTTTGAAAAAGGCGGTGTCTTCCAGCTTGTCCGTTAAGTCCGCCTTAAGCTGCAGCAGGAATTGTTTGTATAAGCCGGACAACACCTCATTTTTTGATGCATCAGCCAGCGCCAGCAGGAAGCTGATGTGTGCGTCTACGGCTTCCGCTACCAGGTTTTTATCGGCGGCTTTATTGCGTTTACTTAAAAAGTGTTCCAGTTTGGATATATCATTGCCGCTGCGGTTGGTAGCGGCCTTTTCGGCAATTTTCATTTCAAGTATCTGCCTAACCTCAGCTATGCTTTGCGCATCGGCCCGCTTCATGCGATGGCTCAGCGGCTCATTAAATCCCGAGCTCTCTTCCACAAAAGTACCTATTCCCTGTAATACCCTTAAAAACCCCGAGTTAACCAAAATCTTCACCGCCTCGCGTACCGTTGACCGGCCCACGCCGTAAGTGTGCATCAACTCGGCTTCCACTGGTAGCTTTTGGTTTACTTTATAGCCGCCTTTCAGTATTTTTTCCTGCAACGCGGAGGCCACCTCGTCGGCGAGGGACTTTCGGGGAATTAAATTAGGGCTCATCGTATCATCTGATGAGTAAATATAATTTGAAAGTTCCGACTAACGAACGGGTTTTTATTAACCAGTGTTAAGAAAAGGAAAATGCCTCAGCGGGGGCTGAAGGCATTGGGGTTTAGGCTGTCTTTTGTTTCAAGCTATCTTGACGACCGGCGGTCAAATAATCAATTTTGGGGGCAGAGCGAATCCAGCAGATCGGCGATGATGGTAATAAACTTGCCCACGAATGGTATGTTTTCGGCCAGGATGACGTATTTCCTGATGCTGGACCACACTTTGCAAATCTCCGTAGTAACATCGCCAACGCTGGCCGCTTTAGCAATATTAGCCTTTGCGGTTGTACTTTGTTTTAGCCGTAAAACGGCATTGGCCGCTTAATTCCATTAGTGTTAGATTGAGTTTTTCCTTAGCCAACGCCGCATTAACCCCTTTATCATCCATACATTCAGTGAGATGCGGCAAAAAGGGACTCCTTACTTGCTGCAAATGACCTTTATCACATAAAAACAAAAGCAAGCGGTGGCGTTGCTCACCAGTTGGCAATACGGACGGTTCCTTATATGTTCTGAAACCATATCTCAGGTACATCGGTAACAATTGATCGTCACACGAGATAAAGCACAGTTTAGTCCCAGCTTGTAAGCCATCGGTATAGGTTCTTAGCATCATTTGATGCGCCAGAAGCCCACGGCGGTAAGGGTTGTCGACGATAAGGCGATCCACAATTGCTATTTTACGATGATCAAAAAAAGTTTCAAATTCATCGATCTCAAAAAAAGTGCTCACCTCTTTTAGAAACAATCCCTCTGTTCCCCTTTGCGATCGCACAGTCGCCGCGATCTCGTGGTTTATAGCAGCGTAATAAAGGAGGGTATATGAATCGGCATGGTCAGATAATATTTTGTTTTCATGATCCGCGCGAACATGCCGCTTCTGCATTTCCTCAATGTAAATCCTGTACCGAAACCTGTAAATAGCCTCCCGCTCATCTTCGGTCTTTGCCGTTTGTATGATATGTTCCATTCTTTTTTTAGCAGGTCTTGTTTTTTATGGCCGGATGAGGGTTACACCGGCATCACCTTTTTTACCTTATCCGCTGCATAATTATACATGCCCTTGTAGAGGTGCACCGTGCATTCAGCGGCATATTCGCAATAAGCCCAATCGTAAGGAGTAAGCGGAGCCGTCGCCAGTACGTCCAATATATCCTGACTGTGGCCTTTATCCAATTCTCCGTGCAAAAGGAAAAATGACATTTGCTCCCGGTTCAATTGGAGTTGCATCGCTGCTTTTTGTCCATATTCTACACCCAACTGACCGCTTAACCCTTCCAGTACATATCCCATGGCAAGCCGGGCAACCGGATGTTTGAGCGCCAGGAACATGGCAAACGAAATATACGCCTGGGTCGGAAAAGGGGGGAAAACTTCTCTCGGGTCGGCGCCGTTATAACTCGTGTCACGCAGGTTTTGCACGATCCACTTCCAATGGTCCTGTTCTTCCTCGGCGTGATACAACAGGTATTCGCGAATTTTAAAATGCCGGCTATCACACATGGACCCGGCAAGAGCAAATGAAGAACTGCTGGTATAAACCTGGTGAAACAAGGTTTTAAGGAGGCTGTGAAAATGGCTTAACTCAATTTCTTCATCGTCTATTAGTTCGATGATCTTGTTATGCGCCGGGAACTTTTCCACACATAATTTTGCTTTTGCCGAAAATTGCTCAAAGTTGCTTTCAGGATATTTAAGCAATACGTTTTCTACTGATTGGTAGTCCATGGTTTTTTTTGGTGACTAGTGTTTATTGATTTACTGCACCAAATCTCAGGCGGAAAGGAAAATGGGGCTACCGTAATACCTCCCTTTTTTACAGGGTGTTTTTACGGTATAAATAAGGTTAAAAGGCGTTGGGAATGTGGAAGTTATTGGAGATATTAGCGATAATTAAACTGAATTAATTACCTTTTAAACTTTTGATCATGAAAAATCTATTTTACGTTGCAGGTTTCTTAGCAATAGTGTATTGTTTGGGAGGATGTAAAGGCAAATCGCCCGGGGGGGCAGCACAAGGAGACACAGTATTATGCCCGGCAACTCCTGTGGTGAAGAAGACACTAAACGGTTTTGGGTACGACTATGCGAACCAAATGATTAATGATTACTGCAGGAATTTTAATAGCGGCGTCAGTGGCTATCCCGTAAAACCCGTGCATGCATGGTACAGCATTGATCAGATACAAAAGATGTACAACTTATTGATGTGCGAAAGTAAAGTGAACGGCGTTCGTTTTTATTTGGGCTCGGAAACACCTGGCAATCCAAACGACGTTAAATATCATATATTTCTACTAACAACATATGAAGATCACGGAAGCGGAACGGGACAAAGTGGCTGCGGAACGGTTACGAAACAAAGTATTAATCGTGATTATTATGGTCATAACGCCAACTATTTAGTAGGTTCGGACCCACCGTTCGGGGATGCTTTACCTAGAAATCCAACGCAAGCTATTTCAGATGGAGCACGGTTATACGATGCCGCTCATAATCCTACAGAAAAACCATGTACTACGCGGAAAAGTGAACACTACCTTGATGCTGCTGTTGCCCATGGATGGGTTTTGAAACGAGCTATTAACAATGATGTCTCGGGCTTCAATACCAAAAGCGAGTGGTTTGACGCTTGTTTTATAAAGGCTGTTTTTCATACAATTTTAGCTAACCAATCAAGTCCCACCAACTTAAGCGGCTTAAGGATCTATCTAGGGAAGGGTTATAAAGATGAAACCGGAATGGACAGAGATGTTTTTATTTTAGTGCCAACGAAAGTCGAACAGGTTCCAGGCTCAAATGCTACCATTCATGCGGATTATTATGATTGTTTAGAGAAACTTAATCCGCAAGAATTCAATAAATGTGTAACACCTCTTGCTGCGACAGGCCGGTCTGAAAACGGCATTTTGCCTGACACCAACCAATCACATATTTTAAAGCATATTGAAAAGTATGGTTATTGGTATGGCGGTTATGACAATGGCGAAATGTGCCCCAATAGCTGTAATTAATAGTATCGCGACTGTAGAAAAGGGTGTTTTTGCGATGGTAAAAGAGCGTTAAAGCGATGTCTGTGTGGAAGTTATTGAGAACATTAGCCCTAAACAAACTTAATTAACTAACTTTTAAACTTTTGATCATGAAAAAACTACTACCAATGTCGTTCATCTTTGTAATGGCCGTAGTGTTATCGTCTTGCTTTTTGAGCAGATATTATTCTAAAAAAACCGCCTATGAGACCTTAGATGGATTGTCTCAATCTACCGCGATGCAGCAGGCAGAGAACTTTAAAACTTATGCAGCAAAAGACATGCACTACAAATCAGTGTATCGATGGTATTCAAAGCAACAAATTAAAGAAATGGATAAATTATTGACTTCAGAGGCCACATCGAAACAGGTCGATGGGATAAGAGTTTATCTAGGATGCGATAATCCGGGAGTTGTCGTCAACCCCAAACTGAATAACATGATTTTCTTGGTGCCCACGAAGCTACAAAACATTGATGGGCACAGTCGACATGGGGATTATTATGATCATCCTATGAGCTATCCCGTGACAACTGGCGAAAATACGGTCGATGACAATGCTGATGCAAGCGAATCCCATGGTGCGACATTATACAGCTTGCCGGCCTTGCCGCCAGAAAGTTGTTCAAACCCAGGAGACCATTATATTAACGTAGCCCAGTGCCAACAATGGGTGGCAAAAAGGAGGGAGAATGGGGGCTCAGCCGCGGCAACTCCAATAAATACGTACTCGGAATGGTATCCTTATTGCTTTATTAAGAGTTTGTTTGATGCAATCCTGGATGGCAAAAATAATTTAGATGGCTTGAGAATATATCTTGGAAAAGGCGACCTAAGCGTGGGTTTGGAATCATACAAAGACAAGGACCTGTTCATTTTAGTACCTACGTATCCAAAAGGATCAGACCATTTCGATTACTATCAATGCCTAGAGGAACTGGAACCAAAATTCTGCAGAAAATCGAACGGGACTAACGCAATCACAATGCAACCCAATTTCCGTTGGATGATGGGGGGCTATGATAATGGTGAAATGTGTCCAAACAGTTGCAATTAACGCTAAAAAACTCGTATGGTTTTGCAATATTTTACGACAAATACCAGCGTAGAATTAGTTTGTCTTATTTCTGCGCTGGTTTCTTTGGGGAAAAGTCGGTTGTGTACCTCATGGTTTATAATTCTATTTCTTTTAATTACGGTTACCACCGAAATGGTAGCTATACCGATTAAAATTCATTATTTAAAGGACACAAAACACAATTTACCCAATATTTGGCTTTATAATCTTTTGCTGATCGTTCAGGTGGCTTTCTATAACATAATATTTGCAGCTCTTTTAAATAAAAAAATTTATAGAAATCCTATCCTGTTTATATTTCTTCCGATTCTTTTCGGATTCTATGTCTACGAAATAAGTGTACATGGTTTGTTCGAATATAATGAGCTAACAAATTCGATTTTTTCTACCGAAATCGTCTTGTGCTCTTTAGTGTTTTACTACGACCTTTTTAAATCCGACCTAAATATTAAGCTGGGCAGCTACTCTGATTTTTGGTTTGTAACTGGTATTTTATTTTTCTTTTTTGGAAGCACGGTATTAAATCTTTTCTATGGCATCATAAAACAAATCCTACCGAATAACAAGCATTTTGTTGGGTATATTTATAATGCTCTAAACATCTTATTATATGGTTTTTGGAGCTACTCATTTATTTGCAAAAGATGGCTAACACCAACATTAACAGTTTAATAATTTTAACAACAATCATTTTCCTCATCGCCCCCGCTTTCATCGTGGTGTACATTTTTATTTACAACCAACGCAAAAAGCGCCACATCGAGGAAAAGAAAATGATGCAGCTCACCTTCGCTTCCGAGCTGACCAAAACCCAGCTCGAAGTGCAGGAACAAACCATGCAAACCATTGGTGCGGATTTGCATGATAACATCGGTCAGCTGCTAAGTTTAACCTCGCTTACGCTGAATTCCATCGAGTTGGACAACAAGGCGAAAGCACGGCAAAAGATTGATGATTCCATCGACCTTACGCTGCGATCCATAAAGGAAATGCGGTTGCTTGGTCATTTGCTGCAGGGGGACCAGTTGATGGCTGTCGGGTTGGTGCAAGCGGTACGGCAACTGGTGAGTTGGATGGAGCGATCTGGCAAGTATGAAATCGTTTATACCGCCGGCGATGAAATACCGGCAAACAGCAATGCGGATAAGGATTTGATCATTTTCCGCATCACGCAGGAAGTGTTTAATAATATCATCAAGCATGCTGCCGCCACGAAAATTACCGTGGACCTGGATTATGCGGAAGGTATGTTAAAACTTGGTATCGGCGATAACGGCGTCGGGTTTGTTGCAGGCGATGCGCCAGCTTTGCAGCATGGAATGGGTTTGCAAAACATCCGCAAACGTGCCGGCATTATCGGCGGCGAAGCGGCCATCGCGTCAAATGTGGGCCAGGGCACACAAATCATAGTTTCAATTCCATATCCTTAAAAAAAATGGAAAACAATAAAATACATATTGCCATAGTCGACGATCATACGCTGTTCAGGAACGGCGTTGCTGCCCTGATGGCTGAATTTGATGAGCTGGAGGTGGTTTTCGAAGCGGAAAACGGCCAGCAGCTGCAACAGGCGCTGGCTAAACACACCAGGCCGGACGTTATCCTGATGGATATTAACATGCCGGTAATGGATGGGTATGCATCAACTAAATGGATCAAACAAAATTATCCTAAGATCAGGGTTTTGGCGTTGAGTATGTTTGAGGATGATAAGGCGGTTATCCAAATGATAAAATGCGGGGCTGGCGGTTATGTTTTGAAGGAATCGAGGCCGCGCGAGCTTTTGGAGGCCATCAAAGCAATTCACGAAAAAGGTGTTTATATTAACGAAATGGTTTCCGGCAAGCTGCTGCGTTCGGTTACTGACAAAGAAGATCTGCCGGATATTTCCAAAAAGGAGTTGGAGTTTTTACGGCTCTGCTGCTCCGAGCTGACTTACAAAGAAATTGCCGACCAAATGTTTGTAAGCCCGCGTACAGTAGATAATTATCGCGAAGCGCTTTTTTTAAAACTTAACTTAAAGTCGCGCAGCGGCCTGGTGCTTTATGCCATACAAAACGGAATATTTAAGTTTGAGTAGGTCGTAGATTAGAGCCAAGATTCAAGAACCAAGATTCAAGACAAAAAGCAAACGGGACTTATCTTGGTTCTTGACTCTTGCCTCTTGATTCTTTTTCTTCCTATCTTGGCTCCTGATTCTTGCATCTTGATTCTCACCCCTATGGAAAGAAGATCCGTCATCAAAAGCCTGGCCGGCCTGGCCGTTTTGCCGGCCCTGCATATCAACCCCATCGGCACCGATAAAAGGCCAGTTCTGCGCGTAGCACACCTTACCGATGTGCATTTAAAGGATAAATGGGATGCGCCGGCCCGGTTTGCACGCTGCCTGCACCATGTACAGCGGCAGCCAAATGTCGACCTGATCCTGAATGGCGGGGACATTGTGTTCGACATGAACAAGGAAAACCTTGATACCATTAACGGCCAATGGAAACTATGGCATGCAACGATAAAATCCGAATGTAGCCTGCCGATGCATTATATCCTGGGAAACCACGATATCTGGTGGAATGAAAATGATAAGGGCCAGGCGCTTTATGGCAAACAATTCGCCATCGATCAATTGCAGCTTGCGTCGCCCTGGTACAGTTTTATCAAAAATGGCTGGAAATTTATTTTACTGGATAGCGTTCATTTGGATATCGATAATACCTGGTATATCGGCAACCTTGGCGACGTACAATTCGCGTGGCTGGAAAATGAATTGAATACAACGCCGGCAGACATGCCTGTTTGTGTGCTGTCGCATATCCCGCTGCTTACCGCTACGCTGATGGTGGATGATCAAACCGCCGTTAACAAATGGGAGGTGCTCGGCGGTGATATGCATACCGATATTTCGAAGATCATAGCGCTGTTTTACAAACACCCGAACGTGAAACTTTGCCTTAGCGGCCATATCCACCTGCGCGACAAGGTGGTTTACAACAATGTTACCTACTTGTGTAACGGCGCGGTAAGCGGCGCCTGGTGGGAAGGCAATAAACGCGAAACCGCGCCTGGCTATGGATTAATTGACTTTTTCGCCGATGGCAGCTTCGATGAGCAGTACGTAAATTATTAGCTGACCGGTCTTATTTCCAGCAGAATAATCCCGCAATGATAGCCGCCGATGCGTAGGTCAGTACAGAAGCAATCATGGTGCCGACAACAAATTTCCGGCTGTAGTTAATGTAGATCGCATTGCTGATTCCCAAAATAAAGCCAAAGCATGCGAAACAGATCAGCCCAAGCTTTATGTGCGACCAAACATTCCGCAGCAATACGTAGTTTACCCCCACTTTTATATAAAACAAAGTGAACAGGACTCCAAAAAGGAAGCTCACCAACGAACTATACAGGTAGCTCTTATTGCTTTCGGGGCGCCAGGTTTGCGGCGTGAGCGCCTGGGCGCTGTGGAACAGAAACCCGACGAAAAACCACTCGATACAGATATTTGCAACACCTATGCAAATAGCCGACAGGATGAAATGCATTGTTGTCATGGGGACGCTTGTTTGTTTAAAGGTAGCAATAATTACATAAATGCCTCATTTTCAGCAATAATTTTTTATCCACAAAACATTCTTTAATAGCAGGCGTTTTATAGGCAAAATCTTAAATACAATGCGATTGTTAAAATATATCATCGTTGGCGCCGCGGTAGGCTACGGCATCAATTACATTACAAAGAAGGGCGAAAACGGCCGGTCAATTTTGGACGATATTACTGACAAAGCGCCGGATTGGTTCGACCAGGCCAAGCGGTTTACTGAAGAAACTATCGGTAATATTGGGAGGAGTGTAAAAGGTTAGTGTTAAGTCATAGGTCCTAAGTCTGCATTTCGACATTTTGACTGAAACTCAAGACCAAGCGGCAATTCATGGTTGACACGACACTGGTCCCGATCCGTTATTGACCAAACTCCACCCAAAAACAGTGCATGCCCTGGTTAAACTGGTAGCCGATGCTGAAATCATAAAGCGTACAGATGTTTTTCATGATGGCCAGGCCCAGGCCCGTTCCGTCGGAATTGCGGCCCTTGTAAAATCGCTCAAAAATAGCATCCTGATCAAGCGGGGAGGGGTCTCCCGTATTTTGAAAACAGAGTTTATTGCCGGATAGCCGGATTTCTATACGCCCTGCATTTTTGTTATGCCTGATGGCGTTGCTAAAAAGGTTGTTAACCAAAACGTCTATCAAATACCTGCTGGCGTTTACCTCAAAATTGTTCAACTGATAATCCAGCGCAATGTTTTTGTTGTGGATCATCTCATGAAATTGCTGGCCTTTATCAAGAATGACGGTTCTCAAATTTATTTTTTCGGTATCCTTCAGCAGGTTATTGTCTATTTTAACCAGCAATAGCAACGATTGATTTAACCGGCTTAGCCGGCTGGCCGCTGAATAAATATCAGTTATTTGGGCAAATTGATCCGGGCTTAGTTTCTCGTCCTGTATCAGTATATCCAACTTGGAGGTTATAACTGCCAGCGGCGTCATCATTTCGTGCGAGGCGTTTTCGGTAAAGGTCTTCAGTCCCAAATAGTCTGTCGTAACTCTCGACGACATTTTAGCAACGGCGTCGCTTAAGTCTTTAAACTCGTCTACCGTTGATCCAATAGTGGCAATCTTTCCCGTATCGGCTACGTTGAATTTTTTTACCTGTTGCAAAATGGAGTAAAACGGCCGCCAAAGACCGTTCAAAACAAACCTGTTGGTCACAATCATTATGCAAAGCAAAACGGCGGTAAGCGCCAGCGTAATCGCCGATATGATCTGGATGAGATATTCCGTCTCCTCCCGCGATTCAACTATCGTAACGATGTACCCCTGTCCGTTTACTTTTATAAGTGCCGACACGGCGCGGCCATCTTCGGCCTTCTTCTCTTTTGGGTTATTGTATGGGGTATCAAAAAATCGTGTGTCAAAAGCCTGTGCTTGGGTTTTTGCAAAGGTGGTAACGTCTTCATCAAAGTCAATAGACCGGGGCAGCCGCTGGTTTTGATTCACATAATCTATTACTTCCTCCACCTCTTCCGTCAGATCGTTATCCAGCTGTTGCCGGGCAATATGGTTGATGATAAGATAGTAAACAACCCCCGATATCAGCAAAACTGAAACGCTTACAATGATGCTGGCTTTATTATAATGCGCGGATAATTTCATCTATCAGGCAAATTTATACCCCACGCCGTAAATGGTGGCAAAAAAGTCTTTCCCGCTAAGTTCCATCAATTTCTTCCGGAGGTTTTTTATATGTGTATAAATAAAATCAAAACTATCCAGCATATCCATCTCATCTCCCCATAAATGCTCCGCTATCGCATTTTTCGAGATCACTTTCCCCTTGTTGGCAATAAAATATAGCAGCATATCATATTCCTTCCGGGTAAGCACCATCACCTTGTCGTTAACGGTCACCCTCCGCCCCAGCAAGTCGACACATATCTCGTTATATTCAAGTGTATTATTGGTGACAAAGGTCTTTCTCCTGAAAATGGCCATCAGGCGGGCTTTTAACTCGGCAAGGTGAAAAGGTTTAGTGATGTAGTCATCCGCGCCGAGATTAAGCCCCTTAATTTTATCATCCAGCGAGTTTCGCGCGGATATAATCAATACGCACTCATTTTTACCTGTCGACTTCAGGAAGTCCAAAATAGCAAAGCCGTCGCCGTCGGGCAGGCCAATATCCAGCAAAATACAATCATAGTTATAAACGGCGATCTTTTGAATCGCGGTCTTCTGATCGCCACAAGTCTCGCAAATGCTTCCTTCTTCACTAAAATATTTTTCTATGGATTCGCGCAGGCTTTGCTCGTCTTCAACTAAAAGGAGTTTCAATAGCTAAATTTTTATTAAATCTATGTTATGAATTTGTAGCAAAACTGTAGAATAATAAAGGCGATGGCGATTCGATTGAAACGGGTAGCTGATCAGGCCGGGGTAAGGCCCGCTGTTTATAATATTTGTTACCTTTAGCCTGCTCAAACTACAGTATTGCTTCAAATTTGCCGGGTAGTTTTACGACTAATAAATATTGGCAATGGGCCGGATACCGTAAAATTGCAATTACAATCTGACGCCGCGGAATAAATTCCTATACTTTTGATAATGAGCAGGCGCCTGCAAAGCGTCGCTTCTTTTATCCAAATCAGGAAACGCTAACCAACTGACAAAACATGAGGAAATTTTATATACTCGCCTTTTTATTTTTCGGCATAGCTACCGGGCTCAGGGCGCAGGATAACTACGAGATACAGGTTTACGGTTCAGAAACCGAGGAGGCCGGCCACACAATGGTTGAATTGCACAGCAATTATACTTTCGACGGAAGCACAAGTATTGTTGACGGCGTGTTGCCGACGGAACATGTGTTCCACGAGACTATTGAGATCACGCACGGCTGGACACCCTGGTTTGAAACGGGGTTTTACTTTTTTAACACGCTTGGCAACGATGGCCGTACGGCTTACGTCGGGTCGCACATACGCCCCAGGTTTGCCGCGCCTGAAAGTTGGAAATGGCCGGTAGGCGTAAGTATCTCGCTGGAATACGGCTTTCAAAAGGCTCAATATTCTTCGGATACGGAAACCCTGGAAATAAGGCCGATCGTCGACAAAAAATGGGGCGGCTGGTATATCTCGCTAAACCCTACGCTCGACCAAACTTTTAGGGGAGTGGATCAAAACAGGGGGCTCATTTTTTCGCCAAATGTAAAGGTGAGTTACGATATCACCAAGGTTGTAGCGCTCGGTCCTGAATATTACGGCAGCGTAGGCCCTTTTTTTAATTACGATCCTATCCAGCAGCAGCAGCACCAGCTTTTTATTGCCACAGACTTAAATTTTAACCCTAACTGGGAATTTAACGCAGGCTACGGATGGGGTTTTACAAACAGTACCGACAGGGGAATTTTCAAGGTAATTTTAGGCCGTAGATTTTAAATAAATATTATGATAGCAACCGGACCCACCACAAAGGACATCCAGCCAACACCGCAGATAAAAAAGAATTCTGCCGGTATCCGGTTATGGCATTGGTTAAACGCTATCGTTATTTCAGGTTCACTGCTTACTGTTTTACTTCATTCGACCTTAATGAATACGAGGCAAAATGCAGCCGTGATAAAAGATCAGCTAAAGGAAGCCGGTGCAACGGTAACCGATGACCAGGCACGGCATGCAGCACATGAACTTAGCGACAGTGTATGGGCCGTACACACCTGGATTGGCTATGGCCTGGTGGCCCTGGTAGTCTTCCGGCTTTTGCTTGAGTTTTTTCAGGTGGCTGATCAAAAGTTTTTGAGAAGCCTTAAACGTCTGTATCAACAATATAAAGACACCAAAGAAAACCGAGAGCAGGCAAGGCACGATTTCTGGGTTAAAACCTTATACGCGATGTTTTACCTGATGATTATTACGCAGGCCATTACCGGCTTATGCCTGGCGTTTGAAGATGATGTGCCGGCGCTAAAGGCAATACATGCCTTCCGCGAAATACACTCGTTCAATATGTACCTCATCCTCGGGTTTATATGCCTGCATCTTGGCGGGGTATATTGGGCGGAGCGTAAGAACAAGCCTGGGATTGTTTCGGATATGATAAACGGCGGACAGGAATAAGGCCGCGCTATCTTCAGGGTCTGTTTATTGGAGTCTGCATGCGTGAACCTTACTTAAAATCAACCCAAAAGAAATTAAATGCAATTTTGTGGCAAAGTCTATTGCTTTTACCGGTTTTTATTTAGCTTTGACATAAATTACACCCCGTTGCGTGGTTAGAAAAAAAAGTAAACAACGAATTTTCCTTTCCCGGCTGCTGCTTATAGTCTTTGCGGCGGGGCAGATCATTGTTTATTCGCACCAGCACAACACCAATGTTGCGTCAATAGCAAATAAGGCAACGCACCAATCATCACGGCAACACGTAAGCGACAGATGCCAGCTGTGCGACGCCATGCACCACAACCAGGTTGTGCTCGGTTCGCAGGCGTTCGCTCCGGCAGCTGCCGCAAGCTTTCAACTTTTTACAGTAGGTTCTTATGCCTTTGTAAGCATCTCGCTTATTCTTTCTCCCGGACGCGCGCCGCCGGTTTCATAGTATTATTTTTCTTTTTCTATCAATCCTCCTTTCCGGCTATTGCTATGGCCCGGTGGGTGGTATCATTCATTTTTTAATTTTTTTACTATGAAACTGAAGCTAATTTCTTTCCTGGCATCTATACTTATAGCTATATCATTATTTGCAAATGCCGCACACACTACAACCGATGTTGTTACAGGCACCTTAAGTGGGACAATTACCGACAAGGCCGACGGCAAACCTATCGCCGGGGCCACTATTTCCATTCCCGATCTAAGAACCGGCGCTGTGACCGATGCCTCGGGTAAATATACCATCAACCGCCTGCCCAAAGGGGTTTACCTGGTGCAGGTTAGCCGTTTGGGTTATGCCACGTTTAACCAAAGGGTCGATTTTTCCAAAATAGCCACCCTGGATGTACAGCTCCGAGTATCCTCTATTGAAGCCGGCGAGGTGGTAATTACCGGCGTAAGCAAGGCGACTGAAATAAAAAGAGACCCGGTACCGATGGTTGCCGTTGGCAAGAGTTTTATTGATCAGCGGGCTGCTTCGGGAAACGTAATTGACGAAATAGCCAATTTGCCCGGGATAAGCGCCGTTACTACCGGACCCAACGTTTCAAAACCGTTTATTCATGGGTTAGGGTACAACCGGGTAGTTACTGCCGAAGACGGCATACGCCAGGAGGGCCAGCAATGGGGGGATGAGCACGGGATTGAAGTTGATCAAAACTCCATCGACCGCATAGAAGTTATTAAAGGCCCGGCGAGTTTAAGTTACGGATCAGACGCCATAGGCGGGGTGGTCAACCTCCTTAGCCCGACGCCTGTTCCCGATGGCAAAATATTAGGGTCGGTACAAGGCATTTATGGAACAAACCAGGGGCTAATGAATGGCTCGTTCAGGTTATTTGGGAATCAGAATGGTTTTGTGTGGGGCACTGTCATATCCGGTAAACAGGCAAAGGATTACCAGGACCCGCATGATGGCCGCGTTTATGGCACCGGGTACAAGGAAGGCGATGCAAGAGTAATGGTCGGCTTAAATAAATCATGGGGATATTCGTACCTCAATGCCTCTATATTTGATGATTTCCAGGAAATTCCGGACGGCAGCAGGGATTCGGCTACCCGCAAGTTTACCTCTCAAATTACGGATGCGGATACCTACCGGCCCATTGTGCCCGAATCGGTGTTGAATTCGTACGCCATTACACCTTTGCACCAGCATGTGCAGTTGTACCGTATTTACGACAACAGCAACTTTGTGTTAGGCAATGGCAACCTAATTGTTAACCTCGGTTACCAGTTTAGCCACCGGCGCGAGTACACGCATCCTACCGAGATTGACATACCAGGGCTGAACTTGCATTTGGCAACGTATACCTATGATGTTAAATACAACTTTGACCTGGGAAATGATTACGAAACCTCGGTAGGCATTAACGGCCAGTATCAAAACAACACGATAGACGGCGCGACCGATTTTCCGATCCCGGCTTATCACCAGTTCGATATCGGCCCTTTTTTCATCCTAAAAAAGAGCTTCGGAAAATTAGATCTTTCGGCAGGCGCAAGGTACGATAGCCGCTCGATCACGCAACAAGCTGCTTATGTTGATACGACAAACAGTTTCTACCCATCGCTTTATACCGGGCCCAATCCAACAACCACCGCTAATGTGTATAAGCAGTTTAATGCATTAAGCAAAACGTTCGCGGGCGCAACCGGAAGCTTCGGCGGTACCTACAACTTTTCTGACGAGTTTTTAATGAAAGCAAACATCGCACGCGGTTTTAGAGCGCCAAGTATTGCTGAGCTCTCGGCCAATGGCGCTGACCCGGGCTCCCAAATATTCCATGTTGGCAACAGCGATTTTAAACCCGAGTTTAACGTGCAAAGCGATGTGGGGGCCTTCCTTACGCTGCCAAATGTATCGGCCAGCGTCGAGGTTTTTGACAACAATATACAAAACTATATTTTCCAGGAGCAAATACTGGATGCACAAGGCAATCCTGAACGCGTAAATCCGGACGGTTCTCCAAATCCCAACGGAATTTACAGCAAGTTCACCTATACACAAAGCACAGCGCGCATCGACGGCGGCGAGTTTTACCTGGATATCCACCCGCTGTCGTGGCTGCATTTCGCCAACTCCCTCACATTAACTTATGGAACTAATTTGGGCAACGGGGGTCATCAGCCGGATAGTTTAAAATATCTGCCATTTATCCCTCCGCTGCATACCCACTCCGAGCTTCGCGGGACTTTTGCAAACGGGGTTGGCGATTTTAGAAACGTTTATGCTTTTATAGGCTTCGACCATTACAATGCACAAGACCGCTTTTTTGCGGCTTATGGCACAGAAACCTATACGGCAGGCTATAACTTATTAAGCGCCGGAATAGGCGGCAATATCTTCGACTCCAAAGGCCGCAAAGTTGTTGAACTGTTTATCGAAGGAACCAACCTTGCTAACGTAGCTTACCAATCGAACATGAGCAGGCTTAAATATTTTGACAATCCTACTGTGCCCCCGGGTGTCCAACCAGGTATTTTCAATATGGGCCGCAATATCAGCTTTAAAGTTGTCGTTCCGTTTGACCTATCGCCGCATGCAAAACCGGTTGCGAGTTTATAACCCAAACAAGGGCCTGTTTTTGGGCAGGCCCTTATCTTTTCTTAAAAATTTTTAATACGGCTGACCGGCCGGACAAGAATCGGCTGGCCGCCTGATGGCTAACCTTATAAAATATTATTAAAATGATAAAGGTTAATGAAAAATATGATGCCGAAACGCTGCTGGAAACCCTTGAGCTGAGGATAACAACAGCCCGGCTAAAAGTTTTATCTATAATCATCCCGGTTGGCGCCGCTGTTTCCATATCGTCAATCAAACGGCAAACAAAAGGAGTAAACGGGATAACGCTTTATAAAACTTTAAAAACACTCGAAAAAAAAGGCGCCATTTATAAGCTATTTGATCTAAGCGGCACAGCCTACTACGCGCCGGGTCGTTTCCGCGCCTCCAAACAACTCCAGACGTACATACATTTTAATTGCCCCGGTTGCCAGAAAATGATTGCATCGCCGCCGCAAAAAAAGTTTACAATATCCCTCCCAAAAGGGTTCAAAGCCCGGCTGGTTGCGTTATGCGTTTGGGGAAAATGCGCGATATGCCGCAAAAAAGAATCCCACTTAATGGTTTAGCGATTTGTGTCTCTTTTTTGCCGGATCATGCTGTATTGGTCGATGAGGTGATGGACAATATCGCCGATAAAAAGAAAAATACTATATCCAACCCACCCCGTTACATTATATAGATGCGCAACCGACGCCCCGCTTATTTTTCCGAGCCAAATTCCGATTACCCATACTACCGTTACTGAAAGAAAACAAATGATCATCTTCACAAAATTATCCGATTCAATTGGCTGAAGTATCGCCCAAAGCACCACATATAGCGTTGGTTGGCGAATAAGCTCATGACCGCCTACGGCCCCGAGCCAATAATACAAAGATTGTCCGGTAAAGCTAACCCCGTCAATAAAGGAATGGGCCATGTTCATCAGTACAAATACCAGCATGGTGATGCCAATACTCATGTTCTTGAAGTGAACGCTGCAAGTGATCTTTCCAAGATAATACCCTCCGCAAAGGAGTGCCATTATCATCAGCAGGCTTGAGTAATGCTGTTCACTTTTAAACAACAAGAGTATTAAAGCTGCGGCAATAAGCAGTATCTTGAAATAATAAAGTCTTAGCGGTGTTAAAAAACTAAAAGTCATAATTTGGGGATATTGATGTTATAAATAAGATATATGCCTGGAGCAAACAATTGTGTCTCCGTTTAAATGTTTCTTTTTTGCGCTTTTGCTAAAGCAAATAATAATTGTCCGCAATGCCGGCATATCCGGATTGCTTAAAAGATTTTGTAATATTGGTGGCACTACACATTTTATACAGCGTGAAATTTTTTCTACCCTTCCTTTTATTGCTATGCCTTACGGGTGTTGCCTTTGCACAAAAGGCTTTAAAAGACAGCGCCGGCGAAAAGGAACCTATTGCCGTCGGTGAACTTGGCAGCGCAGCTTCCTGGAATACCGCAAGTGGTAAATCGAGTTTCGGTTATAGCATTGCAGCTGAAGTTACACCCATAGAAAACTGGCTTGAACTTGAATTAGGCGTCAGCCCTACCTATGGCGTTCACGCGAAGGAATTGGACGCAGACCTCTTGTTCAAAAAACCCTGGACATTCTCCCGCAAAGTTGAGTTTATGTTCGGAGTTGGTGTGACCAGTACCCATGCGACAGACTATGGCGTGACAACCAACTCCACGGGCGGCGAAATCGCATTAGATTTCATGTTCTGGCCCTTCCCGAAACACCAGTTCGGCTGGTATCTCGAACCTGCCTATGAGTGCGATTTTGGCCAGGCTCATGAACAATCTGTCGGTATGAGCGCTGGTTTGCTCGTTTCCATTCCATAATATTTTATCAAGCTGTTTTTTTAAAATCTATCAATTTGCTTCCGGAGCCTTTTATTAGCTGTACCGCCCAACTGGTAATAACTACGCTACCGATAATTCCGCTTACGGCATCAAGCCAGAACAGGTGGAAAAATAAGCCGATGGTCAGCGCGATAATGGCGGTCATGCTGGTTAATCCATCGGCTAAAACATGCAGGTAAGCTGCACGGATGTTATGGTCGTGATGATCGTGGTCATGGTGCAGCAGCAAGGCGCTTATGCCATTAACCACCAGGCCGATAACGGCTACTACGATGGCTTCGCCAAATTTAATGGGCAATGGATGAGCGATGCGTTCAATCGATTCGACCGCCATAATAATTGCGATGATCTGCAATACGATAGCGCTGGTAAATCCTGAAAGGGACAGCAAACGGTCGCTGTGAAAAGCAATTTTTTGCGATTGGCCATACTTGCGGGTAAAAAAATAAGCGGCCCATGTTAATCCAATAGCAAAAACATGGGTCGACATGTGCCAGCCTTCCGCGGTTAGTGCCATGGAATTGCTGTAATAGCCGATAACAATTTCGAGTACCATGGTTAACACCGTCAGCATTACCACCCAGCGGGTCTGGCTTTCATGATCGTGGCCTTTTAGCCCGCCTTTAGCGATTTGCGGTTTGGCGTCTATTTTAGTTGTATCGTTTGTCCTATCGTGGTTTTTGTACTCGTTTATCCACTCAACTTTGGTTTGAACCGGGCTTCTTTTTGAAAGACTTTTGTAAGGGATGGCAATATAGCCTATGTAAAAGAAACCCATCAGTTTGTCTTTTTCGCCCAGGTCAAAATGTGCTTTTGCCTGTTCAAAGTAGGTAATACCGGCGGTCGTCCAATACGAACCTAAACCGTATGCGGTAACCGTTAAAAACATATTTTCAACTGCACAGGATACCGCTTGTATCTCCTCATTTTCCGGCAATATGCCCTGTTCATTTCTGCGCATCCCGATAGAGATCACATGGGAGGCTAACATCGGGTACTCAAGCAATTTTTGATAACGTCCCTCATTATAGTCCTCTCCGGCATATTCCTGGTAAATTTCTGCCTGCAATTCGGCGAAATACCGCCGGCCCTCACCAGAAAACACCTTAAAACGCCAGGGCTCGGTCTGTTTATGATTCGGCGCGCGGTTAGCATTTTCCAATATCTGCCATATCACTTCATCCGGCACCGCTTTCCCCTTGTCGTATTGCCTCGGATAAATGCTCCTCCTGTTAAGGATAATATCATTTAACTGCTCGACGTCATATTTTGAAATAACCGTATCCATCCTGGGTTTTGACTAAATTTCTGGTTTGTGAAGTTATCTTTTCTTCAAAAAAACAAACAGGTAAAAAACCGTCCTTTTTCGGTAATTTAGCGCATGCGGCTTTTTACGGACATAGACATTGCTTTGCGCAATATTCAGTCATCGGTATTCCCGCCGCACCGGCATCATTACTTCGAATTGTTGTACGTACTGGAGGGCACGGGCATTCATACCATCAACAATAATCACTATCCTTATGAGCCGGGAAACTTATTTTTGCTGACCCCGGAGGACGCCCATGGCTTCAATGCCGGAGCGGATACGCGGGTTTGTATCATCGATTTTACCAAAGGACTATTTGCCAAGCGGCATCGCAGAGAAACCGACCGCGCCGAGATAAGCGAATTTTTTGTGCGCATGGAATACGTCTTTCATAATCACCAAAACCTGAAAGGTTATGTTGAAGGGAATCCCGATGAGACGGTGCTGATCAAATTACTGATCATGCAACTGGTTGCTGAAAAAGAAAATGAAAGGATTTACAGTGGAATTATTATACAAAACATCGTTTTTCTACTGCTTAACTTAATCGCGCGGATCATACAGGAAAATAAGGCTACCGAAATGAAAAATGCCGGCGCTAAAAATACGATTCACGAAATAACAAGTTATATACAGCAAAACATTTATCAGAAGGATTTGATCAGGATTGAAAGCCTGGCAAGGCATTTTCACAAAACGCCCGATCATCTGAACCGGTATTTTAAACAGCATAGCGGTATCACCTTAAAAGCATATGCGAATCGCTATAAATTGAACCTGGTTGAAACCCGCCTTCGTTATAGCGACCTGAATATTTCGGAAATAGCGGACGAGTTGGGATACGCCGATGAAAGCCACCTGAACAAAGCGTTTAAAATAGCATTTGGAAAAACGGCAAAAGAATACAGGAAAGCTATTAAAAGGGATTAGAACGATGGTTTACGGATTATTTCAAGGAGACACAAATTTCGGGCGGAGTATGGTATATACCCCCGCTGCACTATCTTAAACAAGCCAGCCCTAAGCAAGCACGCCGCTTAGTATAAACATGATGCCCATAAGTGCAAGCCAGAAGTAAAAGAAGAGGCCGTCGAAGTTGGTTTTTGCAGTATTTTCCATGGCGCTGAACATTAATATACGTTTATATAACAGTATTGTTTCCTAAAATCACTTCCCCGTGTTCCAATGCCCCCTGCTTCAGGCCGTCATCAGCTTCCTTTTCTCGCCAGAACGATTTGGTCTATTTGCGAGACAAACTGATCCGGGGTTTCGTTTGGAAAACCATCCCATTGAAATAACACTTTGCCGGTTTCGTCAACCAGCAGCGTATACGGGAACTTGCCTTCCGAATTGTATTTGTCAGCCAACGCTTCATTGAGCTTTACCTGGTCCTTGCTTAACTGGTTCTTTTTTTGCCTTGGAAAATCGGCCCGAACCAAAACCAGGTGATCGCTTGCATAGCTTTCAAACGTTGCCGACTCCAGTATCTCTTTCCTGAGACGGATACATGGCCCGCACCAGTCAGAACCGGAGAAGTTGACGAGGATCAGCTTATGCTGCTGTGCAGCCTCTGTTTTAGCCGAATCAAAATCTCCTGACCAGGTAACGTTGGTTGTAAAGAACGCCATAAAAGCGATTGCAAGTAATTTCATTGTTCATCAAATTAGCTTTATCTGCAATTATGTATTGCCAATTTACGAATACATTCTGTAGACAAAGTGAAGTTTACGATAATATAATACGTCTGTTTAAAATTTAATGGTACGCTAACAAATCCCATCATTTCCCTTTACTTAAAGCCTAAATTCAGCGAAACAACATCCGAAACAAGGTCAGTAGTTTGAGAATAATGCCCATATCTTATTTCGAGGTCGTGCAGGTTTTGCCAGCCAAAAACACCCTTCGGGGGCGCCACACGAAATCCTATTCCATAAAAACCACTGTGAAAGTTTGAATACTCGTAATTGCTCGTATAAAACTCGTCCGTAACGTTGTGGGCTTCGTAAGGCGCGAAATATCTCGCCGCTGTTTGGTCGTAATACCGGTAAAATGGCGATATCGAGAAGAACGGCGTGACCTTATACGGAATCTCAAGACTCGCGGTATTCGACCTGATTCCCCAGCTGTCCATATAATAACGGTAATAAGCCCGCAAAATGATATTGTCCCCCAGAAAATAATTCATCCTGGCCCCGATGGGGAATTTAAACCGCGACGAAGGCAGCTTTTCGATTGTGTCCTTGCCGGTATTAAAGTACACGCGATGGAAAGGCAGCCCAAGATATCCGTTCTGTGCCACAGCATCGCCCAAAATACTGAACTGAAACCTTGAACTTACTTGCTGCGTATATGACAACGCCGCAGTAAATGTGTTTCGCTCGCTTGAAGGTAAGCTGCTCTTTGAGTTCGAAATAACCTGCCCGCTGCTGCTTAGTATTTCGGTATTGCCGCTTGCGGTTGTAATTATTGTTGTTCCGGGCTGGGAGATTGGCGCAGGAGGAACAAATTCTGATGGAAGGATCATCGTTACCCTGTCCAAATAGGCCTGCAGCTTAACGCCAAACTCGCCGTTTTTGTCGTCCGTCTTTGTTGTCCAATGAACATCCAGCTCTTTCGACTTATAGTTATATTCGCCCGAATAATAGGCTCCAATACCAAATGTATTGCCGGTTTTTGAATTCTCAACGGTCCAGTCAACTGAGGGATACAACCTTGTACCACCGGTTTTAGCCCCGCCGTGTAAAGCAACATAACCCGCCGAAGCTGAAGAATGGTGATCATACCCTAAGCCAAGCATCAGGGTGTTTTTATTGTTAGCCTGGTTATACCAAACCAAATTCAGGTTCAAGCCATTTGAAAAATCGGTTACCTGTTGTGTTCCGATACCACCGGTTACGGGCGAATGATCGCCCGTTTGCGTATAGTAGCTGGAAACGAAATCTATTTCATCAATCCGGAGGGCACGCGGATGATATTCCCTGGTAGTTGTATCATGATCAACCGGCGAATACAGGCTAACAGGTTGTTTGGCAAAATGGACTGTATCCGTTTTGGTTTGCGCAAACGCGTGCATGCGGCAAAGAAGCGCGAATCCGATGACGGATAAATATCTTTTTCTCATAAATGTTCTTAGGGGCTTTCTCTGAAAAAATTAATTACATCCGCATCCGCCGCCGGTTTTCCCTGCGTTAGCCCCTGAGGCTGCTTCTTCGTATGACTGAAAATTCAATTCGTTTTTTTCGACCTTCCGGTTTGTGAGGGCCATCTCCGAGTCATTCAGCCGGCTTTTCTGATATTCTTTTAAATGCACGCACGAGCTTGTTGCAATCAACAGCATTAAGCCAGCCGCAATTTTTATTTTTTGATTGATCATTTCAGGGGGTTATTAATATTAATATTTTTGGAAGTGTACATTTTATCGTCATCGTCAATAATAATCGCCTCTATATTCTTCATTTGGTTAATCAAATCCAGGCCGGTGTAAACGCCCATTATCGTAACCGGTGTGGCCATGGCATCGGCTATCTCGGCATTGGTTGTAATGATGGTTACACTTTTTATCCCGGTTACGGGCAGGCCGGTGCGCGGATCGATCGTGTGCGAGTATTTTTTTCCGTCTATTAGGATATACTTCTCGTAATTGCCGGAAGTTGCCACCGCCAGGTCAGTTATGGACAAATACGAAAAAATCTCGTGCGATGCGTCCGGATTTACAATGCCGATCGTCCATGGCCTGCCGTCGGGCTGATAGCCCCAGGCGCAAAGGTCGCCCGAAGCGTTTACCACGCCGCTTTTAACGCCTTGCTGTTTCATTACCTGCTTGGCCCGCTCAGCAGCATACCCTTTGCCTATTCCCCCAAAACCTATCCTCATTCCTTTTTCCTTCAGGTAAATCGTGCATTTATCGCTGTCCATCTCTACGTTGCGGTAATTGATCAGCCTTACCATTTTTTTTGCAGTCGCCTTGTCGGGGAGCGCCGTCATATTTTGATCAAAGTTCCACAGCCGTTTGTCAATCGATCCATACGTAATATCAAAGGCGCCCTGGGTTAATGCCGATATTTTAAGCGAACGTTCCACCAGGTCAAATGTTTCCCTGCTTACCGTAACCGGCACAATCCCTGCATGCTGGTTAACCCGGTTAGTTTCGCTGTCATCACTAAACGTCGTCAGTAACCGTTCTATCCGCTGTATTTCGGTTATACCCGCTTCAATCCGTTCATTTGCCCATTTCTCATCCTCCGAAACAACCGTCAGTTCAAACCGGTTACCCATCAGCTTGCAGCCTTTTTTGAAAACAAGCAGATCGCTCATATTTTTATATCGATGGCCTTGCCGCCTGATCCTTGTTACAAACAAATTTACCGCAACATTCTGTAGCAAACATGAATTTCATTTTGCTATCTCCCTTAATGCCAATATTTAACATTTATTAACAATTATATGGTTAAACATCCAAATTGCAGGCGTTCTTGCCGCTGACCGGTTTCCATCCGCCCGCCGATCCGACTGTTTGATAAACTAAAATTGTGTGTTTTTATTTTATTGGACAGGAGAGAATAGACGGGCAGGCGGATTTTGCCGATAAAAGCCCGCGGTTTGGGCGAAAATAATACCGACCTGATCTGTGAACCGATCAAAATTAACCGCCTGCAAATTTTGGTTTGCAGGCAGTTAATTTTGGGGGTGACCCCGGGATTATTTTAATCCGTATACCGCAACCTGGTTAGCAAACGTTGCCAGGTAAACATGGCCGTTGGCAATAGTGGGCGAGCAAAATTTAGCATAACTGCCCGGTGCGTCGCCGCTGGTTTGGCCGCTGTTCCACAATTCCCTGGTAATATCGCTGGCATCGAATGCCCTCAGAATACCGGGCGAGACTTGACTGCCGGCATCGCCGCTAACCGCATAGGTGGCCCAAAGAATCCCTGTCCCGCTTGTTGCGCCGTTTGAGGATACCGAGAGATCGGCGCCGCAGCCACCGGTCGGGCCATTATCGGATGACACCGTAGGGTTTGTAGCAAATTTGCCACCGCTAAACGGAAACGCCCTTAACTGGTCGTTTTCCGACCACACGTACATATAGGTGTTCGCTCCGCCTGCATAAAATGCCGGCTGGCAGTGCAAGCTCACATTTAGCGGAATAGTTTGCAGCACTACATTGCTGACAGCTGAAAAACCGCCCATGTTGTCCTTATTAAGCAGGTATAGGTTACCATCCTTGCAACCGGTCAAATAGTCGCTGGTGCCGGGCACCAAAAAAGTACCCATTACGCCATAGTCCAAATCATTGGTATCCATATTATAATAGCTTGTAGGCGTAAAAAAGCTGCTTACCTGCAATGTGGAGCCGCTTGGTGTCAGTTTTACCGCGCTTTCGCCCCGGTTGGTAACATCGTCAGGGTTAGGATTTGTAGTACCGGGGCTGGTCCCGTTACCCGATGTCGAGAATGG
>Ga0210389_10000497_pt1 | contig 35824 bp, 35 predicted proteins | sample IncBWH28OmetaG_FD_160127 | JGI IMG/M metagenome (GOLD analysis project Ga0210389, IMG submission 160127) | Forest soil microbial communities from Barre Woods Harvard Forest LTER site, Petersham, Massachusetts, United States - Inc-BW-H-28-O ... | reverse complement strand
AAATCGCGCGGATCAATTTCTTTCGGGTTTGGCGTGGAATGCATTGGCGCTCCGTGCTGCACTCGGGCGAGATAATGGGAGGCGGGCTGGCTTCATTGCGACGGGCAGGTGCACCGCGTGGCTGAAGGCGAAGGAGCCGGTGCGAATGGCCTCGGGACACCATGCGAACGACAATAAAACCCCACTGATGGCGTCAGCTAAAAAACCGAACAAAGAGATTCCGAAAACCCGAAATAAGTAAGCCTAGGATGGCTCCAGTCATAGTGCCAACAATTAATCCGCCACCGGCTTGCCCGTACACATCGGGATGTTTCCAAAGCCCAATCTCCAGAGAGGCTGCGTAGAGCAGTCCTAGGCAAGCTCCGTACATCGCAACTTTAAGCGTGTTCCATTTGTTCATTTGGCTGCTCAATCGTCTTGCGGCCATCGCAGCTGCTCACGCGGCTCCACTGGGGCTGTGGCCATTGATCCGCTGCTTCAGAATGGTCGACGGCTTGAACACGATCACGCGATGCCGAGAAATCGCCAGCTCGGCGCCGGTCTTCGGGGTACGGCCGATACGCCGACCTTTCTTGAGATTTCTCGTCATGGCTCTGTTTCCTTGTCGCGTCAAAAATCCCGATCGCAGGGAGATGCGCATCACGGCATAGGAATGCGAGCATGATTCAGCCGTCCATTTATAAACGCGATATAGAATCGAGCCGCATGGTTGTGTGCGGGCGTTATTCGACATGCGCGATTTGGCCCAAATGCTCGCGCACGTTCACGACGCGCCGATGGACGTCGGCGAGGATCCGGAGACGCCAGCGCTCGGAGAGGCACCGACAAGGCAGGCCCGACGGTCAAGGGGAGCGTAGCTAAGATCCTGGTACGTCGACGTCGATCAAGACGGACTGGCGGAGGAGATCGCTTTCCTCAAAAGGGAAATCTGCCAGCGCGATTTCGATCCTCGATTCCAAGCTTTGACGGCATTCGACCGGTTTTCGGTCAGAGCTTGATGACCTCGGTTCGCTTGGCATGCGCATCGTAGACCCCGATCTGCAGCGACGGGAAGCGTCGCTTGAGATCGAAAGCACCCTGCTCGGCGCCTTCCTTGGTGCTGAACTCAGTTTTGATGCGGCCGTCTATAACTAGCGCGTAGCCGCTTGCTGGGAAATTAGAAACCATCTTCTGCATGGATGGAAACAACGATCCGTTCTCGATTCGCGTCTGACTATGTACGAAATACGGCGAGTCGGAGAACACATCAAGTTTCGGACCGAGTTGCGCACAGCCCCTCAAAGAGCTCGCGCTTCGACATGATTCTTTCGACTGTTCCGCCGCTCAGATCGCAGCTCAATTGCTACGGCTCAAGCCGAAATGCCTTCGGCCTGATTTTGCGTCACCAAGCGACCGTCGAGGCGGAGCTTGCCGGCTTCGAGAGGCCGGGACACCATTGACCGTCGACTTCCGTTCTGTCGATCACTAAGTCTCGCAAGACGGGAAAAGGGCTTAGTGGCGGAGAAGTCGATTGGACCGGTCGCATCTCGAAGTGCGGCGGCGGCCGTAGGCTCCACGCTCTGCTCAGCAGGCGCCTAATCTCGTTTTCCTTAAGCGGTCTGTTCACTTTCCCTTCGCCTTCTGCCCGAGCTCGACGAGCCTGCGTTTCCTCTTCGGCCGTTCGCCGCGGATCTCGCTCAATGAGATCCCAAGCTGTCGAGCCTTCCGCTCAATCGTTTCACTCGACGTTTTGAATTTTTCAGCGATCGCTAAAACGGTTGCACCACTCGCTGCCATTGCGATCACTTCACGCTCTTCTTTCCAAGTGAATCGCCCAGGTCCCCGCTTTCCAGCCATCCGACTACTTTTTGGTTTTGAGTCCGAGCTCGACCAGTCGGCGGATCGGTCTATTCATCGGCCACGGGCCGCCGCCCGACCCTTCTCCGTGGCCTGATACTCGACATCGCCAATGTTCGTCTTGAACGGCATTAGCCATCCCATGTCGACCAGCCGGTCGTACCTGCTGCGATCAATATTGCCGGCGGTGTATTTGCGGCCGTCGCTGGCAACAATCTGACGGATCAGCTTGAGGTCGTCCTCGTCATCGTTGGTCACTTCTTCACCTTCAACCCCATCTCGATCAACCGGCGCCAGGGTCTCATCGCGCGAGAGCAGACCGATGATTCCAACTATCAACCAAACCGCGCCGCCAGCCATCAGCAGAAAAGCCGATGTCTCAGCGGCGCTCATTTCCTTGCTCGCAATCCGATCTCGACCAGTCGCCGGATGGCCTCGGAGCGGCCGGGCTTATCACCCTGCCGATGGGCCCAGGTTTCAACCGCATCAAGGACGTTAGGGGAAAGTCGGACTGCGATCACTGGATAGACGCCACCTTTCTTCTTGGGGCGTCCAATAGATTTTTTGTTTACAGAAATTGACCCGGCCATAGTTTCAGTATACAGAAATAGCAAGCCGGGGCAAGACGGCCATCTGGCCCCGGCTCCAACCCGAACCACACGGAGGCGATCCAATGGCCCAGGCTGATCGCGTGCGTAGCACGCAACGGACAGCTGTGTCCAAAAAACCGAAGGCATCTTCCAAACGATCCGATTGAGCAATGCGTCATCTATTTGCAGATGACGGCGGCCTACGAGGTGGGATGTCGCGCAGACAATAACGACACTGAGCACGCTGGCGCCGGAGCGCCACTCGGCAAAGCGGTGTTAGCGGGCGCCAGGAATGCGCTTGGCAAGCTTGTCGCGCTTAGCGCAGCCCGCAAGCAGGCTCTGAGCTTTGACGAGATGAGGGCTAAGTCTACGGCCTTTGAAGCCCTAATGCTGGGAGACGGCGAGCACAGCGTGCTTGATGGAGAGCAGATTGATTTTCTCCAATCGTTCGCGAAGGAGCTCACGGAATATTTCGGAACGGAGCGCCACACTTCGGAAGGACAATTACATGACCAATAACAACGCCAAGGAATCCATTGCCAAAATCAAAGACGAACTAGCCGACCTCGATGAACCGCTCGCGCGCGTCCGCGATCTAGCCTATGCCGTGCGAATGCTGGCAAGTTCGGACGAGATGCAGAAAGAGCCGAGCGCAGCTCTCGACGCCATGGCCGAGACCATCGTTGATGAACTGAACGAGCTGATCGAGCGTCGAGAGAATATCTGGCACATGGCTATCGACGCGAGCGAAGCCGCCGGCGGACGAGAGGCGGCAACTAGCAAAAAGTAGTAAAGCCCGCCGGAGACCGGCGGGCTCTTTGTTTGTCGCTAGGGGCTGTCGGATCGACGCCTTGGTCCATCGGTGTGGACCACGTGTGTGGCATATCAGAAAAAGCCTGCGCTGAGGTCCAGACCGTAACTGGCACACATCAGGGACACTGTGAGCCCTACAGCACAGAACATGATGATAGTTTTGATGGTGTCGACATCAGCATCGGTACCAGAAACACGAGATAAGACGACCTTAGCCAGAGCAACCACTCGCGGACTCCCTACGATTGTGATGGCTTGAGATACCCGATTCGGTGAATCGCGAATGTGAACCAATTCACAATCTTCATCCGGACTTCGTCACCTTCCGATGCCCGAAGTGGAGCAGGTCCGAGAAGTTTCTTTGTGAGGAATAACCCTACTTGCGGGAGGTGACGCTACCACCGGCTAATTGCAATGATCGCGTTGAGGATGAGCAACGTCACAATCAGCCACGACAGAAATACCGGCGGACCGTCCGGCATCACTTGATCAAGTGCTCGCCAAAAAAATCGCCTTAGCATGCGACTGGTTTACCATCCATTCAGTGCTGGCGTCTTGGCCCCAGGCCCCTCTCTATGGCCTCACCCAGCGCTTGGTCTTGGTGTCGCATCGGGGGCAGCGATAGACCGCTTCACGCAATTCATACTCGCCCTTGACAGGCTTCATACCGAGAAGCCGCATCGTGACTTGGCAGTTCGGGCACGTCACAAGCCCGATTGAATTGTCGGTGGCACCGGGACGATCGATCAGATCTAGCGGCATTGCTGCCTCCCATCATCCGCGGAGACAAGGCGCCGGGCGGGCGGTTGGTTCCCAGCAAAATTTTCCAGTAAGAGCGTGGGCATTGAGAGACTATACATCCTCGCAGAAATGGAACGAAGCGCGGCCTCAACAGGTAGTGAGTGAAAGTAGTTCCGATCGCCGGAGTGTATAAAATGAGCGAAGTACCCAGCCAGTCTTCCGAAGGGCCGCCCATCATAACCGTTGGTGAACTCAAGGCCGAACTCAGTCGCTGGGAGGATGGCGCGGCCGTCACCTTTCGGTGCCCTCTGCAAAATCAGGAGCTCAGGTTTTATCGAGCTCAAAGTCCCTCGAAGGACGTAGTACAAATTGAGCTCAACTTATATCCGGAGACGCCGCCGGTCTTGCCCTCATAAGGGACAGGGGCATCGAGAGATTAAGCCGCCGGTCCGCCGGCGGCCCTGAATCCACTCACGGCCGCTTGCGCGACGGCGGCCCAGATTCTAGAGCCATGCGTAACCTAAGAATTCTGCCGACCGCCCTCGCCTCGTGCACCATTTTGCCCGGTACAAGGCCTCTTGCGCCTTGTCGATTGGTTGCCGACGACGTTCGCACTCTCTTCTTAGTCCGCGGGGAGCGGGCGGTTCAGGTGTTCGACGGGCATGGCGTTCTTCAGGCGATTCCGCTAGTTCTAATTAACAGCGCCTGCCCGGAACCGCCTGATGCAGCTGCGGTCGTCGTCTGCGCTATCGGAGGTTAGATGAACCATTTTGCGGTCGTCTATTTGAGCACGCCGGCCATAGCGCTTCTAGTCGGCCCCATGATGGCGGAAGGCCTCGCGATTGACGTCATCGGCGATACCGCCGGGCACCGGTTGTCGGGCGAAAATCCAGCCTTTCTAGTCGCCCAACTCGCAGCAATCCCTGGAGAGAACGGAAGATGAAGTTCGCCGGCATTCAGCATGTCAGCATGCGCGTCGCGGATTTCCAGCGCGCGCAGCGGTTCTACGTTGGCGTACTCGGGCTTGTTCCTCACCCGCAGAAATCCAACTGGCTGGGACACGACCAGGGATGCCCGATCCATCTTATGCAGCGTACCCGTGCCGGCGACGACACTGACGACCCGGCAAGGCATGTCGCATTGCGTGTCGACCGGTTGGAGGAAGTCGTCGCTCGATTGCTCGAGCATGGTTACATTCCCTTCCAGTCTGACGTGAAGCAAAGCGAGCACCGACAGATACGTTCTACCGACCAATCGCTCGATTTCGGCATCAGAACGATCTTCGTCCGTGACCCCGATGGCAATCTGATCGAGTTCGTCGAAAAGGACCGCGGGATCTTCGGCGAACACGACCCCAGTCCCTTCTGAGTCCGTGTTCATCACCTTTAGCGAGCTTTGACTTGGCCGTCGGAATAGGTCTCGACCTTCAGATATAAGCGGCGATCGAGAAACGATCTCGTCTTGGCTCCCTGGAGAAATGGTCGGCGTGGTGCCGGTGATACGGCTTTCTTTGTGCATCTACGGCTGTCTTGCTGAATTTGGCAGTCGGGAACAAGTTGCTGCGAAGCAACACCCCGTCGAAGTATTGATTGCACAAACGTCTTGTCCTTTGTGGCGATCTGACTCATGGCTTATTGGTGGTTGAATGCTTGCGCGATAAAGCCGGATTTATTTGACATGGATTCAGAACTTGGAAGGCCCGATTTCGATAACGCGGATCGGCCTCTTGCGCCGCAAGCCCGTCTCTCCGTTCAACCCGATGACAGCCAAACGGCATGGCCCGAGAATAATCCTGGTTTCACGGCGAACGAATTCGTCGCGTATCCGGCCCACGGCGTTGGACAAATATCGGCCATCGAAGTCCAGACGGTCGCGGGGGATAGTCTGGAATTCTTTGTTATCTACTTTGCAAAGAGCAAGATGAAGGTTCGCGTACCCACGCGAAAGGCGGCAAGCGTCGGGATGCGCCGTCTGTCCGATCCCGCTACAATCGCACACGTTCGACGGAGCCTTGGCCAAGCGGCCCTTAAGGCACGGGCCAATTGGCCTCGAATGATCAAAGAATGCGAAGCAAAGATTAAATCGGGCGACCTCGTCGCTATGGCTGAAGTGATGCGTGACCTATATCGGCGGTCCACCGATTCCGAACAAAACTACACTGAGCGGCAGCTCTACGCGGCGGCGCTTGATCGGATATCTGGAGAAGTCGCCCTCGTTGAGAACATCAGCGAAGAAAACACCGTGCTTGAGCTTGAGAGCTTGTTGATGAGTCGATCGGGCAGAAAAATATAGCCCAGGCACTTGGGCTCGCAGAGCTGCTATTTGATTGCTCACGCTGAGGCCGGCGGATGAAGCACCGCAACATCACCGTGTTAGGCATTGTCGGCGCGATCCTTTTGGGATCAGTGCTGACAGCAGAAGCACAAGGAAATTATCCGGCTAAAACGATCACGATAATCGTGCCGGAGGTGCCAGGCTCAGCTGCCGATCTGCTGTCGCGGATCATTGGCAAGAGCATCAGTGAAGCGCTCGGCCAGCCCGTGAACTACGAAAACCTGTTTCTGGAAGCCGGTGTCGAGAAGGCGATCCATGCCGCGCCCGACGGCTACACGCTGATGTATGGGTCGTCTGGCAATGTGGCGCTGCTGCCCCATGTCAAAAAAGTCACGTGGGACCCAATGCGCGATCTCACCCCGGTTGGCCGCTTCGTGATTCAGCCGACGCTGATCGCGAGCAATACGCTGCTCCCGGTGAAGACACTGCAGGACCTGGTGGCCTTGATCAGAGCAAACCCAGGCAAGATCAAAATGGCGACGGCGGGGGAAGGCACCGCTGGCCATTTTGCCGGCGAGATGCTTATCGCCATGGCCGGGATCAAACCGGAGGTGACACATTACAAAGGTGGCGGGCCGGCTATTGACGCGGTCGTCAACGGCGACGCGCAATGGACGGTGGCCCCGATTGGAGGGCGGATGTCGTATGTGCAGAGCGGCAAGCTCAAGGCGCTTGCAATCGGCGGCCCGTCACGGCTGAAGCTCCTGCCCGACGTACCGACCGTGGCGGAGTCCGGCTATCCCGGCTACGAGGCGACTGGCTGGGGCGCAATCTTCGTGCCGAACGGCACGCCGCAACCGATTATTGACAAGCTCAACTTCACCATCGCGAAGGTCGCGACGTTGTCAGAAGTAAAGAGATTATTCGAAGACCAAGGCACTAAAGCCGCGAGCAGTACGCAGGCTGAAATGGCGAAGCTGCTGCGAGAGGATTTCGCGCGGCTCGGCGATGTGGCGAAAGGGCTAGGGCTGATGGTGAATTGAGGCGGTCGCCTGCGTTCACCGCCACGGACATGGCGCCAAACCAATGGAAGCTCGTCGTTCGACTGATAAGGTTTGTAGAATTTCCTTATCAGTCAGCCAAAAGCCCAGTTTGGCATAGCCGCCGCCGTTTAATAAACTCGGATCAGCGGGATAGCGTTCCCTTCACACGGGAGAGGTCCAAGGTTCGATCCCTTGTGCGCCCACCATTTAGATCGATAAAATCATATGCTTTTCGGGCTGGTGATTTGCGGTGCCGGTTATCAATTGGCATCTGCACGCAGAACGAAGCATGAAATGGCGTGCAGTAGCGTGCAAAATCCGTGCAGTGAGTTCGTGCGATGTTCCTAATGTAAATTAGGGTACTGACCGTATTTAAAGGCTCGGGCCTCATTTGCAGGTAGATAAAGCGATGCTCAAAACTCGCCATGTCATTTTCGTTCTCGCCCTTCAGATCCCCGCCACCCTCCACGCCGATACTAGAGACGAATGGATCGCATTAGGTGCGCGGATTCATGGAGCGTTCGGCCCTTTCATCCCTGTCGGCATCAGGATCGGGCTAGATGCCGTTGAGAAGCTAAAACCGGAAGCACCCCGCGATATCGCTGTAATCTACTACAACGGCACTAAGCCACCCTGCCCGTGTGTCGCAGATGGCGTCATGCTTGCCACCCACGCCAGTCCGGGCCAAGGCACGCTGCAAATCTCTTCCGACAAAGCGCCAGATGGCGACATGGCAGTGATCGTTATCAAGAACCGAAAGACTGGCGAGGGTCTGAAATACACAATCACGGACGAATGGCTTCCGAAGATTTTAGGCTGGATAAAATTCGATCCGTCCGCGAGATACGATTCCGCCATGAACGCGGAAGGGCTGTTTCGGGCTGAGGGCGTAAAGTAAGTCAATCAGCGGCAACACGTCCCTTGCCGTGGCACTTCTTGCATTCCCTGTAAATCTTGACTCCGGGCCGCGTTGGGTGTGGCGCAACCGTATAGCCACCCCCCATACATTCCGGGCACTCGCGCTCCGATGGATTGACGACGGGTTTTTTCATTTACGACCTTAGCTAACGCCACCCGCAACTAGATGGTGGCCCACTTCCAGCCTGCGAATATTCGCAGCGACCTTGGAACAAACTCTCGCGCTGCACGTTTCGGGCATCGTCGCTCGGAGGGCTGCAAAACAATGCTTACGACGTTGGCAACGTTGACCGCTCCTATCGTGGTGCTGACCATATTGATAATCGTCGTCTGTGAAATCAAGGACGCTTGGGAACGAAACCGCATCAAGTAGTAAGACCGCCTTCGTCGCGCACTGGCCTGGTTTGATTTTCTCAAAAATAAAGAGGCTATTATTTTTATATTCGAGTCCGCCACAGCACTGTCCTAGTTCGCCTTCCCGAACGCCCCCAAAATAAAACGGCCCCGGTCTATAAGATCGGAGCCGTTGACCGCAGGGCATTAGGGGGTAACGATGGACAGAGCAATCTAAGATCGCATCTGTCCAAAACCGGTTCACCTTAAATCCTGGAGATAATTTCCAAATTTGAATTTAGTATTTTTCTTGAGTGGAACCCGTTTAGGTGGGGGCAGCCAGTAAGGCCGCCATATGTCTGAAGATGCCACGCAATACCTAGAGCGGGCCGATGAAGCCCTACAGTTGGCCGAGAAATCTATAAATCCACTTGATAGAGAAGTATGGCTTCGCGTTGCTGGCGAATGGTTCAAGCTTGCACAGAGCGCCGAAATGCAAGCGAGAGAGTGACAATCCCCTTCATGTCTAGAAACATCTGTTTAACGTCCGACAAGCAAACCGGCTTCTCGCGCGACCGCACACCGCAAATTGCCGGCGTTGATAACTCGCCGGACGACTCGGTCCTAACCTGAGTGTGATTGGACCGCTAGCAGCCGTTCGCGTTGAATCATCCTAATGACAACGCCGCGATGCCCGGCTTGCAACGAACCAATGAAGGCCGATGGCCGAACTTTCCGGTGCGAGCCATGCAAGCAAATCATTGTCTTCTTCAAGGTATCCGGCAAGCCGCCTCGCACACCTACCGAGTTCTCTCTGTAAACAAGTTGTGCCGCTTTCGAAGGCAAGCCTGCGTTTTATCGAATCCTTCCTACCTAGACCGCGCTCGAGTCGACCACGCTCAAAATCATTCCTGTTCGCCGCATCGGGCAGCATCATCGTTTCTTAACGCTGAAGGCAATCGGTCGAACGCGACCAGCGAAACCTCAGAGGTTGGTCTTGAACTAATTCCAGGATCGGATGGTTGGTTTACACGACCATACGGTGCGGGACAGTCGTTTTGCGGGAAGCGGTAAAGCGCGTTCAACGAGGAACGCGATCGACCTCCATATGGTACAATTATAACACTGTAACACCCGTCCTTGATGCCTATAAGGATGACGGCTCTCGCCTCGACCACGGCATTCGGCGATGTCGTCAGGAAGCCATCCTCGATGGGTCGACGAAAGGGCCTCGTTAGGGGAACGGAACAGAATAGCCCGCGTTTTCGCGCCAGCGTTTCGATATGATGATCGGGTCAGAATTGGTTAGCTGTGCAGCGTCGAAAGCGTCTAACGCTAAGCACCTGTAGCCCCTCTGCGCGAATTTGTACGGCATACCCTTCACCGCAGCGACAACGGCGTGGCACAATTTAAAGTCCGGCTCATCTTCGTTTTTCGGAGCCATACGGGTCATCTCCTCAATCGTCTTTTCAGCTAGATCGACGACAACATTCATTTTATTTTTGTTCTCCGCAATTGAGATGCTGGAACGGAGTTTTCCTTCAAAATATTGTTTTTCGGCGTTGGACATAGCCTCGCGCCAATGCTCTACGCAGTGACAGAGGCTCACCAGATCCAAGAAGGCGTGCCACATAGGATCAGACACCGTGCCTTGAGCAAAGCGAGTCCAATCGATCGATGGTGACCAAGAGTCAAAAGTGTTCATGTTAATGTCTCAACTGTTGGAAAAGCCAGTTTGCAATAGCGACAGCTAAGCCGCAGCGCGCATGTCCTTGACGAAGGCACGGGGTGACGGTGGCCGGAAGATCGAGCGTCTTGGGGGCTTTCATGCCGCGAATTTAGATCTGTGGAAGCTGACCAGTGTAGCCGGCGCTTTCGAGCCAAATGGTCGCTATGGCGATCGGGTTAGAATTGGTGAGCTGCGCAGCATCGAAAGCGTCTAGAGCTAAGCTCTCGTAGCGGGTCCGTGCGCGACCAAGCGATATACCCATCGAAAGGGCAGTAGCAGCGCCCAAGTGCCAATCCGGATCGCCTTCGTAGGTCGGAGTCGGAGCTATGCGAGACATCTCCCTAACCTTGTCGTCGGCCAGATGTGCGGCGCGGTGCCTTTTGTTTTCGCAGTCCGCGATTCCCTGTCTCCATTCATCGATAAGCTTCTTGTAGCTACTTTCCTGGTAAAAAATCGGCTTGGCTGGGCGTGTCATTCGAAGGGAGCGGGCAGCCTCGCGCCAATGCTCTACGCAGTGACACAGCCTCACCAGATCCAAAAAGGCGTGCCACATGTGATCAGACACGGCACCTTGAGCAAAGCGAGTCCAATCGATCGACGGTGACCAAGACGCAGGAGTGTCCATGTTTGAATCTCAACTCACTTGCCGTTAGCGATGATGCGGTCGAACAGGTCTTCTAGTCCAAAAGCCATTGAGAGAGGGGCGGTAGCGGCCCAGACTGTCGCGACCAACCATCCGACTGTGGCAACTCCAGTCACAACGAGCCACACCAACGGCCAAAATGGCGCGCGTCTCCGTGCGTTGGTGAAATGCGTGGGGTGGGCAGGACGCTTCGGTTTGGTGATCACCGAATTCGAAACACAGGCTATCCGTGTTTATTCCCAGAGGACGTTCTAAAGGCGCTTTGAAGAAAAGGCGGACTATTTCAAATAGGAAATTCTTGTCATCTCTAGAAACATTTCTCGGTGAGCAATAGCTCTTTGTCTCTCGGTTCTTGGTGTTCTCTGGGCGCGCCAAGCTGCCGGACTGCTATCGCGTCGTCACGGGAGGGCCGCCCGTGCGCGGCGGTGGCGGCATTCCTTGTCGATTGCTTTTGTTAGTAGGCTAGGCGAGCTTCCGATAACCAATACAGAATCTGAGACAGTACTCCCCAGCTTTATCTGCTGCAGGAGTCGTTCGTTCCTTTGGACCAGGAGCTGACCATGCACGACAACGGGCCGAAGCTCAAATATACGAAGAGTTCTATGGTGGGGGAACATCCAAAAACTATCGCCGCGAACAGTCCGTCTTTGCCAGCGAGTTGCCAACATCTTTCACGTATACCGCTGAGGCTCCAGCGATGAAGTGCGCGATTTCATGAAGTGCAGGCGGTGGTTGGCCGCGGGCTCCAATTAGTTGAAAGCAACGTACTCGATAGAGCGTGCGCGGCCAATGCACTCAATGTGGCTCCGCTGTAGGCGAAACCTATGTTGCGCAGGAACTCGCCCCACGCCAGTCGCCTTGTTAGTTGGGGCCGCTTTCCTCGCCTGGTTGGCGGCCTTGGGCGCGGCCGGCGCTTTTGCCAACATGGGAGCGCCGGCCGTGTCTCTACGGACCAAGGTTCAGTTTGGGTAGCCTCGCGGGCATTCCGAAAAAGCAGCTGTGGGCCGCAGCAGTTAAACCAGACCAAGCCATAGCCGCTCAAGAAAGCATCGGCAGGGCGTTCATAGGCTCTTCGCTGTCGTTGATGGCTGTTCAAGGTCTGCACCCGCATGTCCGCGAATGTACATAACCCCGACCGGCAGCGACTTCCGAGTTTGGCCCGGACATGGAACCAATTACCGCGGTCTCAGATCCGACGCAGCGATTCACCGAGTACATCGATCCGCATGTCGGTTTCGGCAGCGGATGCCAAAATCTGTTTGAGTTCGTTTTCATCCGTCTCGGATGTGTTGCCCCTACCGCGGCGCGCAAGTATCTTGCCGCGCTGAGCTACCCAAGAGGCGTAAACCAGCGGCTCCTCCGACATGCGAAGGAGCAGCGCATCGGCTTGCCTTTCGACTTCGCTCCAGTCCTCCAACAGCAAGGCTCGTTCGATAGCGAAACGCCGGAACCAGAAGTGATTGTGGCCTACAGATCCCCCCTCGAGCAGTGCTTCTGCGGCGCTCAGGGCGGCCTCCTGATTTTTTCGCTGGTCTTCCAGCAAAGCGAGCAGACCGAGCACTATCGGTCCGACAAAGCCCGGGCCGGTCTCCTCCGATATTTTTCGAGCTTCACGCGCCAACGCGAGGGCTTCCGTTCTGAGGCCTTTTACCAACGCACCCTCCGCGCAATAACAGAGAATTATGGCCTCGTAGCGCCGCGCTTTTATCGTGCGCGCCAAGTCCAACACCTGGGGCTGCAACTTCTCGGCTTCGGGATACCGCCCAGCCGCGCTTAGACAGGAACCGATCGAGAGCGCCGCCATTATCTCCGCGTGCCGGTCGCCGATCCTTAGCGCGACTTCCATCGCCCCGCGTATATCTTCCAGTGCGAGGTCAAACGCGCAGTTATAAATTCGGCACACCCCCATCATGATGCGGTTGGGGACCGCAATCCGCGTCAAGCCATGCGCCTCGCAGAGATTGACACAATCGGTAAAATGACGAAGCGCCGTCGCCATTCGACAATCCATATATTGCGCGTCAGCGAGGCCACTCAGCGCACGCGCCTGCCATTCGGGCGACGCTGCGCGCTGTGCAGCATCAAGCGCCAACTCATGCTCGCGGCGGCACTTGCCAAGGCGTCCGCGCGCAAAATGCAGATTGCCCCTAATGTAGTGGATTTCAGCCAGAGCGCGGTTGTCACCACGCAGCCTCGCCAGAGGTTCGGCCTCGGCCAGAGCAGAAAGGGCATCGTCCCCGCGATCGGTCAATCGATTGGCCCCCGCGCAACCAATCAGGGAACGGCACCGATCAACATCCTCGCTGGATTCTGATAACGCCCTGAGATAGGCCTCGAGAGCTTCAGTACCGCGCCCCGCGTCCTGCTGGAGATCGCCCACGAGGATGGCGAGTTCAAACGCGTCACGGCCGTGACCCGCCAGCACCAGTCCTCGTAACGCAAGGGCGATCGCCTGATCGTGTCGAAACAGACCGGCCTGCATTTTTGCCGCTGCAACATAGGTGCGCGCAGCTTCCGGGTCGCTGGCGCGATCGAGATGTTCGGCCCGTAAGACCGGGTCGTCGACGAAGATAGCGGCGGCCGCGCTGTGCAATTCCCTTTTCCGGGCGTTCGTGAGTGAGCCATAAACGCCCTCGCGGACCAGTGCATGAGCGAATTGCAGTCCGTCCTGCGTCGGGCGCAACAGCACATTCCGCACCAGCTTGTCGCAGACGAAATTCGGATCCCGAAGCAGCGTCCTGAGATCGGACAGGCTGAAGCGCTGGCCGAGAACTGAGGCTGCCTGAATGGCGCGCCTGTCCTGTCCGGAAAGTAGATCGGTGCGGGCGAGCACGACACTCTGAATCGAGGCAGGGAGACGTCCGTCGATCAAGTCGCCTGCGCTACGCAGCAATTGCTCCAGGAACAGCGGGTTGCCGCCGGCTCGCTCAACGCACCGGTCAGCGAATGGCGAGAAGTCGTTGAAGCGCCGCGCGATCGACCGCGCCTCCTCCGCTGACAACGGAGCGAGATCGATGCTAACCACCGTTCCCCCGCCGGCCCGGCTGCGCCATTGGGCGTCCAGCATGTCACCTTCAGGCCGCGTTGTCATGACAAGCACGGTCGGGCTCAGCGCGGTGGCGTGGCTGACCGCCGCGAGAAGGCTCAGTGCCTCCGGGTCGGCCCAGTGCATATCTTCGACGGTGACGAGAAGCGGTCGGCGACTTGCGGCATACTGGACCAAAGTCGTGACCACGCGCCCCTTGCCGTGGGTTCGCGCCGCGGTGTCCATCGCCTCGTAGAGTTTTTGGGCCGCCTCGGAGTGTGGTATCTCAAGCAGATCGCGCAGAAAGAGCGCATCATCCGGTTTTAGTTGGTGCGCTTGCAACAGGCCGTCGATCGCGTTTTCGACTGCCTCCACCGTTGCCCCGGATCCAAGCCCCAGTAACCCTGCAACGACGGTGCGCGCGGCGCCGTGTCCCCGCGCGGTTCCGAAATCGAGCACGAAGCCAGCGGTGCAGGTCATGCCGGATGCGACCGCGATGGATTGCAATTCGTCCGTAAGGCGAGTTTTGCCGATTCCGGCCTCGCCTCGGATCAGCACGGTGGCGCCGGATGAACCGTTGATGCAGGCATCCAACACGGCGCGGAGCTGGCCGAGTTCAGAACGGCGGCCAACAAGCGTGGAAGCATACGGAGCCATGCTTCTCAAGCTAGTCGGTCGCCAGGTTTCGACGAGATTTGCGACACCTTTTAGCGTCAACGAACCCACGGCTTCATACGAAACCACATGACTGGTGGCGCGATAAACTGCATCGGAAACGAAAGTCTCACCAGCGCCGGCCCGCTCTAACAACCGCGCGGCGACGTTCGCCGCCTCACCGGTAACGGTGTATCCGCGATGCTGCTGGCTTCCGACGGAGCTTGCGACTACTTCTCCGGTCGCGATTCCGATGTGAACGGCTAAAGCGGAGGGCAGGCCTGAAGCAAGTGCCGGAACGGCTGTCTGAATCTCCAGGGCGGCCCGGACCGCACGCTCGGCATCGTTGCCTCGGGCGAGCGGCGCGCCGAACAGCGCCATCGTCGCGTCACCAATGTGCTTGTCGATCGTTCCACCGAACCGCTCGACGGTCGCATCGACCAGCGCAAAAAGCCGTTGCAGCAATGCATGCACATCCTCGGGGTCGAGCACCGAAGAGAGACGAGTATAGCCGACCAGATCGCAGAACAGCACAGTAACTGGACGGCGATCTCCTTCGGGCTCGGGCGCAGACCTGGTTTCCTTGGTCGCGGCACCGGCTGCTGCTAGGGGGCGACCGCACCCGCCGCAGAACCGCTCGGCTGGCTCGTTGGCAAAGCCGCAATCGCCACAAAGGACCGGCAATGCGGAACCGCAGGAAGCGCAGAATCTGCGGCCCTCCCGATTTTCGTGCTCGCAACCGGTACACTTCACAGCATCAGCTCCGTCCCGTAACGATGGGGCCAGATATTAATCTCTGTAAGAACAAAGCCGAGGTCTCGCTCAAATGATCAGCTGATTGTTCGCCGCTTGTTCGCGTCGACATACGATATACCGAAGTAGCCTAGCGCAAAGGCCATCATTGACAACCTCGCCTCGGGGCTGTCGTGCCCCGCATTTAGGTTACTGCGTGATAGCTCGGAGCCGAAGCTAGAAACCGCGCATATGCATCTGCATCTGGCGGTAGAAACGTCTCCGCTAGGAGATTGCGGCGGCGTTTTTTTGCCCCGATGTCGGTCAGCAGCTCGTCGAAGTGCTTGAATTGGTAGGGTGCCACGCATAGCCCGCCGTAAACACCGGCTGCCGGCCGCTCCACCCGCTTGAAGTGCAGCATCATTTCGATGTTTTTGTGCATCTCATCTTTGGTTGGCTGATAAGCGAGCTGACCGTCGGCATAGCGGACTAGCCAGTTCGCCGCCATGTCGGCGCATAGCACCGTACAGAAGCTGGAATTAAAGCCGACGAAGCCCAAATCCGGCAGGTCCGGGTTGGCGATCAGACGGTAGAGCCTGTACTGGCCGTCTGGATCCACCAAGTTGTCACGAAAAGTCTGCGGCAGGAACGGCACGCCTATCCTGTAGCCGGTTGCAAGCACGACTAGGTCGGCGATGATACGCTCGCTACCAGTCATGACGATCGTTTTCCCGTCGTAGTGATCGAAGCTGCCGCGAATGGCCTTGATTCGGCCATCCGCCACCATCGGAAAGAACCCTGGCGTCGCAATGGGCACCGAACAGTTTACTCCATCCTCGACACGCTCGTCAGGGACCATGTCACATTTCGTTAGCTTGAGCTGCAGCTTCAAGAGGCTCTCCAGCCCGCGCCAACTTACCCAGACCAGCGGCTTCGCCACGGCTTGCGTAAATCGTAACAGCGACGCGACGCTCCAGCTTCGGAACATCGCTTCCAGGGCGCGGGTATAGAAGATGCGCTTGAAATTGATCAGGCCGCCGATGAAGTAGGGACACCGCCACACCGGCCTGCGGTAGACTAAGGTGACATCACTAGCACCGGCATTGACGGCATTGACGGCGATGTCGGTGGCTGATTTCGAGCCACCTAGCACGACGACCTTGCGCCCCTTGGCGATCGCGGCATCGTTGTATTGGGACGAGTGCAGAATCCGCCCGCCTTGAGTCTCGAAAGTATCCTTGCCGGGGTGGCTTATGACCTGCGGCTCGTTGAATTGCCCAGTGCAGACCACGACGAAATCGAAGTTTTCTTGCGTGATGTGGCTGTCGGTGCCGCGAAGATCTAGCTTCCAACCCGGTATCGAATCTGGGCGTCGGTTCATCTGCAACACCGCGGTATTGAAGCGAATCAAGCGCTTGATTCCATAGTCGCGGGCGTAATCGGCAAGATAGGCATGAACCTGCGGTCCCGTCGGCCATTCCGGATAAGATCTCGGCATGCCCCTATCGGTGTAGCGGTATAGGTCCTTCGGGCTCTGGGTTTGTACATCGGGATACGATCTCGCGGGTTCCCAGACGCCGCCGAGGTCGCCGCTGCGCTCGACAACGGTTACGTGATGCCCCCGCGCCAAGAAGGCTTTCGCCGCGGCAAGCCCAGATACCCCGGCGCCGATGATGCAAACCTGCTTTTGCTTGACCATGGATCGGCTCGAGGAGAGCTGAACAAATACATCCCTACTGCCAAGACGCTGGCCATCACAGTACCACCCTCGGAGCTCAGCCGCACCGATGATTTAATCGAACAATAGCCCTAATTCTTCGGTGCATGAGTCTCCGTCTGGCACAAAACCGACACGCCGATGTAGTCGCCGCATGTCCGTTTTTGAGGGGCCAAGCCGACACGCCAATCAGGCAGACCCACTTCAGCACGGCTGTTCGTCGAAACGTGAACCCCTTCACATTTGTAATCCGCCGGTCGTCCTACACTCCCTTAGCTAACGCTGGGGCTGTTCTCGAAGATTGGAGGAGGCTGCAATGCGTGAACCAAACCTTGAAAAGCTGAACGCGCTGGTCGGAAAGTTGGTCGGCGACCTCGGTATCTCACTTGGCGGCGCAAGCATACTGCTCGGCGATCGCCTCGGGCTCTACAAGGCGATGGCGGATGGTGCTGTGATCACTCCGTCCGAGCTCGCCAAGAAGACTGGCCTGCATGAGCGGTATGTGCGCGAATGGCTATCCGGGCAGGCCGCCTCTGGATATATCGACTACCACCCCGAAAAAAATGCGTTCTCACTCTCGGCTGAGCAAGCCATGGCGTTCGCAGAAGAGGGGTCACCAGCTTTCTTTGCCGGTGCATTCGATGTCGTGCAATCCACCTATCTTGACGAACCCAAGATCGCCGAAGCATTTCGAACTGGGAAAGGCGTTGGTTGGCACGAGCATTCGAAGTGTCTTTTCTCCGGCACCGAACGCTTCTTCAGGCCGGGCTATAACGCCAATCTAGTTTCGAACTGGATTCCGACGCTCGAAGGCGTCGAAGCGAAACTGAAAGCTGGCGCCAAGGTGGCCGATGTCGGATGCGGCCACGGCGCCTCTACAATCGTGATGGCGCAAGCTTACCCCAATTCAGAGTTCTTTGGGTTCGATTACCACAAGCCTTCGATTGAACGCGCGAAGGTCCTGGCGCAGGAAGCGGGGGTTGGAGACCGCATCACGTTCGCGCAGGCCAGTGCCAAGGATTTTCCGGCGAAAGACTATGATCTGGTGGCGTTCTTCGATTGCCTGCATGACATGGGCGACCCGGTGGGTGCAGGCAAGCATGTCAAGGAAACCCTGGCCAAGGATGGGTCGTGGATGATCGTTGAGCCGTTTGCTCATGACAATCTCAAGGACAATCTCAACCCGGTCGGATGCATCTTCTATCACGCCTCGACATTCATTTGTACGCCGGCATCACTCTCTCAGGAAGTAGGCTTGGGGCTCGGTGCCCAGGCGGGTGAAAGCAGATTGCGGCAGGTCGCGACTGAAGCGGGCTTCATGCGCTTCCGCCGCGCGACCGAAACGCCGTTCAACATGATCTTCGAAGTGCGTTCCTGACCGATCAGAGCAACGGTGCGCATCAGCCCCGGATGCTGTAGGAAATGCGGCTCCCAGAGCCCTGCATTCACTCCGGACTGATGTCGCCTATTGGCACGAACCGGACCTCGCCGTTCAATCGGCGAAGGTCCGCTTTCGAGCAAAAGCGGAAATCGCCGATACCGGGAATCAGCCTCTCTTGATCACTCCTTCAAATCGAACGGACCCAAAGCTCGATAGCGGGCCGTCTATCAATATGGGTTCGGAAATCTTCGTGCATTTAGCCAACCGTGCGCACAGTTCACTGCATGCCGCAGGCGTCGCTTCCGCTCGGAGTGGCTGGCGCCCTCCACGATCGCGTTCCTGAAGTCCTGGATGGCGGAAAAAGCCCCAGCTCTAAAATCGTCGCTCCGGCATGCCTTGGGGTCCTTCTCGCAGGACGCCCGTTCAGCTGCGCTCGCCAGGTCTTTGTCAGTCGTTTCCGGCTTGGCCGAAAGCAACAAGGTATGCACTTCACGGGCTACCGCTTCCTCATAATCGGCCATCTCAAAATCCTTGCTGTTGCGAGCGCTTCGATACAACGCCGTCAGAAGAGAAATCACTCAAACGCGCCAGCAAGCCAAGCCTAAAAAGATTTTTATCTGGTCAAACGAATGCCGTGTCAGTCTCATCCAGACGCCCGCCGCCTACATTCCGTGGCTTTCGAAGACCTTTCTGCAGGCCGAACTCAGACTGGCCCGCCTCGACTGAAGGCATTGTTGGACCGCACCATCGTCACTAAGATCCTTTCGGCAAAATCGCGACACGTCGCGCGAGCATGCGGCCTGCTCTTGCTTAGTGCCAGCATGTTGCGCCAGCGTCATTCCATTAGCGATGAGCGAAACTGCTAAACCAAACACAACTGTCAAAAAAGCGCGCATTGTCCAGCTCCAGGTGAAAACATCCAACCTGCCTCAATGGCGTTAGTTCCCTTGGCGGCGCCATCCGCTCATAGCCAGCGTCGTCTCAGTTACAGCCAACAAGGCTGGTATCGCAGCGCGCCCAATGGCACTTTCATACCATCGATACTACCCGCCCCTGCGCGTCCGGGTTCGCATCGATGTATCTTGGCGTGGTCCGGAGGTTGGCAGGAAATGGGCAAGCTTGATGTCTACGAGAAGCAGATGCGCGCTTCGCCTGACCAGCAAATCTCGCTGACCGATCCCGACAGCCGTTCGATGGCGACGAGCGGTCGCGGCTCCGGCGTCGTCGGCTACAACGTGCAGGTCGCCGTCGATACCGAGCACCATCTGATTGTCACTCATGAGGTAACAAACAGTGGCTCAGATCGGGCTCAACTGGCCAACATGGCCAAGCAAGCAAAGACTGAGACGCTCGATGCTGTTGCCGATCGCGGCTACAGCAGCTCACCGGCTTCCCGGGCAACAGCGTTTTTACACGACCAAGACCCATTGCGGACATGGGTACCGCGCGGGCGTCTAGACGTGGGCTCAGTGTTAATAGCGATCATTCCAAAGCGAACTAAACGGCTCTATCGGCGGCTGCCCCGGCGAAAATCCGGCTTCATTCGGCGTGCGCGGCTTCGGTTGAAGCGTGTTGTCGCCGCCGTTTCATCGCGCCGGCAAGCTTGTCGAGATACAGGTACACGACCGGCGTCGTGTAGAGGGTGAGGAGCTGCGACACCAACAGGCCGCCGACAATCGTATAGCCCAGCGGCTGGCGCAGTTCGGCACCATTACCGGTGCCGAGCATCAGGGGGACGCCGCCGAACAGTGCCGCCATCGTGGTCATCAGGATTGGGCGGAAGCGTAACACGCAAGCGCGATAGATCGATTCTTCGGGATCGAGCTCGTGCTCGCGTTCCGCCTGCAACGCGAAATCGACCAGCATGATGCCGTTCTTTTTGACGATTCCGATCAGGAGAATGATTCCGATGATGGCGATGACGCTGAGATCGAGGCGGACTGCCATCAGGATCAGGAGGGCGCCGAGCCCAGCGGACGGCAGCGTCGATAGAATCGTCAGGGGGTGAATGGTGCTCTCATAGAGCACGCCCAGAATGATGTAGATCACGATCAGCGCGACGGCAATCAGCATCGGCGTAGAGGCGAGCGAGGCCTGAAAGGCCTGTGCGTTACCCTGGAACGATGTCGCCACAGAAGCTGGCTTGCCGCTGTCCTTTTCGAATTGCCTGATGGCATCGACCGCCTGGCCCAGTGCCACGTTCGGTTTCAGGTTGAACGATATCGTCGCGGAGGGAAACATGCCCTGATGATTGATGACGATAGGGGCCGGCCTGATGTCGCTGTGCACCAGTGTGCTGAGGGGCACCTGCTGGTTGGTCGACGAATTGACGTAGATGTCCTTGAGTGACTCGGGGCTGTACTGAAATTCCGGCGCGACTTCCAGAACGAGGTGATACTGGTTGAGCTCGGTAAACATGGTGGAGACGATGCGCTGGCCGAAGGCATCGTCGAGCGTGTTATCGATGGTGGCTGGCAGAATGCCAAACGTCGAGGCCACCTCGCGATTGGTCGTGACGTTGAGCATCGGACCGGCATTTTCCTGATCGGTGGCGACATCCGCGATCTGCGGCATCGACTTCATCTTGTTCAGGAAGATCTCGACCCAATGGTTGAGCTCGCGTGAATCCGCATCGTACAGAGTGTACTGGTACTGGGTTTTAGCGATGCGGGCGCCGATGGTGATGTCCTGCGCCGGTTGTAGATAAAGAGTCGCGCCCTGTACCTTGGCCAGTTGCGGCCTCAGCCGGTCGATGACCTGTGATGCGCTGATCTTGCGCTCCTCCAGCGGCTTGAGCACCACAAAGCCGCGGCCCTGGTTGAGCGTCGGCGTCGAGCCGCCGGGTCCCATGAAATCGCTGACGGATTCAACGGCCGGGTCCTGCAACACGACGTTCATCAGGGCTTGCTGGCGTTCGGCCATCGCGGGAAATGAAATGTCCTGAGAGGCTTCGGCGATGGCAAACAGCATGCCAGTATCTTGCAGCGGAAAGAATCCCTTCGGGATCATGTAATAGAGATAGCCGGTCAGACCGATCGTTCCGAGCATCACGAGAAGCGTCAAGAAACGAAAGCGCAGCGCGATCTTCAGCGTTTGCTCATAGGCATGCAGCAGGAAATCAAAGCCACGTTCGGACCACCGGTAGAGGCGGCCGTGCTTTTTTTCATGATCATCCGACAGCAGGCGCGCGCACATCATCGGCGTCAGCGTCAGTGAGATGATCAGAGACAGCACCAAGGATATGCTGACGGCGGCGGCGAATTCGCGGAACATCAACCCGACAAAGCCGCTCATGAAGAACAGCGGAATAAACACCGCGATCAGCGACAGCGTGATCGAAACGATGGTGAACCCGATTTCCGCCGATCCCTTCAATGCGGCTTCCATCGCGCTTTCGCCCATTTCGAGATGGCGAACGATATTCTCGATCACCACGGCGGCGGCATCGACGACAAAGCCGACTGCGATGGTGAGCGCCATCAGGGATAGATTGTCGAGGCTGTAGCCAAACTGATAGAGCAGGGCGAAAGTGCCGATCAATGACAAAGGCACGGTAATGCCGGGGATGACTGTCGCCCAGAAATTACGCAGAAAAAGAAAGATGACCATCACCACCAACGCAACGGTCAGGATCAGGGTAAAGCGCACGTCCTTGACCGAGGCGCGGATCGTATCGGTGCGGTCCGAGGCGATGGAGACCTTGATCGCCGGTGGAATGGAAGCCTCAAGCTGCGGCAGGAGTGCCTTTACGCTATCGACGGTCGCGATCACGTTGGCGCCAGGCACGCGATAGATCGCCAGAATGATCGCGCGGTCCTTGTCGTGCCAGCCGGCAAGCAGATTGTTCTCGGATGCCTCGATGGCCTGGCCGACGTCGCGGATGCGCACCGGCGCGCCGTTCCGGTAGGCGATGATGAGGTCGTTATAGGCGTCTGGTTTCAGGAGCTGATCGTTGGTATTGAGGGTATAGAGTTGCCGCGGACTGTTGAGCGTGCCCTTGGGAAGATCGACGTTGGCCCCGCTCAGGACATTCCTCACATCCTCGAGGCTCAGCCCGCGCGAAGCCAGCGCCTGCGGATTGACTTGCACGCGGATGGCCGGCTTCTGCTGGCCGCCGATGCCGACCTGGCCGACCCCGGAGATTTGCGAGATTTTCGGCAGCAGAATGTTTTCCGCATAGGCATCCACGGTTGTCAGCGGCAAGGTTTCCGATGACAGCGCCAGAATCAGGACAGGTGTGTCAGCGGGATTCACTTTCCGGATCGTGGGCGGGTACGGGATGTTGGGAGGAAGGTAGGGGCTGGCGGCATTGATCGCGGCAAGCACGTCGACCGCCGCGCTATCCACGGTTCGGTTGAGGTCGAATTGCGCGGTCATCGAAACGAAGCCGAGCGCGCTTGAGGAAGTCAGCTGAACCAGTCCGGGTGTCTGGCTCAGCTGCTGTTCGAGCGGGGTCGCCACCGAAGACGCCATGGTTTGTGGATCGGCGCCAGGCAACTGGGCGCTGATCTGGATCGTCGGGTAATCGACATTGGGCAGTGCTGCGACCGGCAGCAGGCGATAGGCGCCCAGCCCACACAACAGAAGACCCACCATTAGCAGCGCTGTTGCAACTGGCCGCTGGATGAAAGGTGCTGATATGTTCACGGGATCGCCTGTTCAACCGCGCTTTGCATGTTCGCTTCTTCCGCCGCCTTGCCTGTCAGAACCCTGACATGCGTGCCGGCTTGCAATTTGTATTGCCCGTCGACGACCACCTGTTCCTTGTCCTTGAGGCCTGATGCGATCAGGGCCTGCCCCTCGCTGATCTGAGCGACACGAATCGGCCGCGGCTGCACCGACTGGTCGGCGCCGATGACGTAGACATATGGTCCTTTCGGGCCCTGCTGTACCGCGCCCGCGGCGATCGTCAGCCCGTGCGGTTCTGTCTTGAGTAATAGCCGTGCATTGATGAGTTCGCCGGGCCAGAGCAGGCGCTCCCTGTTCGGGAAGGTGGCGCGCAACCGGATAGTTCCTGTGGTCTGGTTGATCTGATTGTCGATCAGGAGCAGCTCGCCCTCGTCGAGTTTGGTCTTGTCGTCCTGGCTATAGGCGAAGACCTTGACCGGGCCCTTGGCCATCTCTTTCTGTATCTCCACGAATGTCGTTTCCGGCAGCGTGAAGATCAGCGAGATCGGCTGGATTTGCGTGACGTCGACCAGGCCGTTGGCGTCGGTCGGATGGATGATGTTGCCTTCGTCGATCTGCCGGATCCCGGTGACGCCGTCGAGCGGCGCGGTCAGCCGCGTATAACTCAGGTTGACGCGGGCGCTCTCGATCGCGGCCTCGTCGCCCTTCACCATGGCCTCCAACTGGGCGACCTGGGCCTTCTGGGTATCGACCAGTTGCCCGGTCGCAAAGCCCTTCGCCTGCAAGGGCACGTATCGATCGAGATTCGTCTGGGCATTGACGATCTGTGCCTGGTCGCGATCGCGGTTGGCGATCGCCTGGTCGAGTTGGGCCTGATAGGGACGCGGATCGATTTCCGCGAGCAGGTCGCCCTTGTGCACGGTCTCGCCTTGCCGGAAGCTGATCTTGACCAAAGGTCCCGTGATTTGGCTGCGCACGACGACATTGTTATAGGCGATGACGGTGCCGACGCCGCGCAGATAAATCGGAACCGGCCCGTTCTGGACCGCGCCCGCGACCACCGGCGTTGCTTCCGGTTGTTGGGCAGGCGCCTCCGCGGTCGGTTCGGCCCGGGATTGATGCCAATAGGCCAATCCACCGACTGCGCCGGCGCCCAGCACGGTTATCAGAAGCACAAAACCGGTGCGCATGGGTGCTCCTAACAACCGCCATTGATGGTGGAGGCGGTCAGGTGGGACCCGGTTGGCGATCCTTGCGACGGGGCCATCGAAGGCAGGCAGGGACTGACGCTGGGCACGGCGGTGGTCTGGCTCTCGCCTGGTGTGCCGAGGTCGGTCGCGCCGAGCGGAATGCCGGAGCCTACGACCGATCCTGGTGATCCCGGCATGGCGCCGCCGACACCGGACATCGATGCAGCACCGGCAGCGCCAGTGTTCGAAGTGCCCGAGCCGCAATTGTTCGACAGGGTCGATCCGCCGCCGTCGAAGGCGGCATTCGAACTTGCATTCGGGCAGGGCATGATCAGCGGACTGACGCCGGGCGTGTTGATTTCGGTTGAGCCGAGCGGGATGCCGCCAAGGCCGGGAGAGGTCGAATTAGACGAAGAATTGTTCGCAGACGGGACGTTCAGCGGAGACGTGGCTCCCATGCCCGGCGTTGTCGTTTGCGCCTGCGCCGCAGCGACGCCGATCCAGCAACTGAAGGCAGCAAGCAAAAGCGGATATCGCATCGAATGTCCTTTGGCTTTCGCCGACGTCTCTCTGACCCATCCCACGAACGCGCATTGGCAAAGGTCCAATCCTTGCGGGATCGGGCGCCGCAGTTCTGATTTCAGAACACGGCGCCGCCACGCGGGTTCCGCTTCGCTCAAGGAGACGTGTTGCTTCGCTAAAGGCTGCCATCTGGCGCCGAAGCGATTCGTCCCTATTTTACCGGCATTTCGGCGAATATTGACGCGGTGACCGCGGCCGCAACCCTAAACAAAATTTCATGCTTCAGACATCGGGAGAAACGAAGCGGGGAGCTTTGACGCCGCCGTGCAACCCAAGAGGCGTCAGCAATATTGCGAAATTGCTTCACGCCGATTTGTCGCTTCGAACATTAAGTTGCAGGAACGTGGACCGCTCCCGGCCGCTTTAGAATTAAAAGCTTGTTGGGACCCCCGATGACGCGCGGCGAACCAAAAAGGCAGGACGACAGCGGCTGCAAGATTTTGCAATTCCGGTTGCGAGACGTTGCCGATGGACATCATAAGCGACCCACTGATAACCCCTGGCGCGATATCGACCAATTGCTCGATCTTTCCCGATACGAGAAATCGAGCAGATACACGGAAGATTACAAGGCCCGTATGGTGGAGAACGTGGCCGCCGTCGTTGTGATTTCCGCGCTGGTCGCTGTCGCGGCATTCGACTTCATCGACCTTGAGCAAATCCAGCGCTGTGCGTCTACGATCGTTTGCGGTCCTTAAGCTAAGCGGTCTGGGACGCAGGTGAGCCGAACCAGGACGCGGCTCTGGATTGATAGACTCGTTCCGGTTTGAGGCAACACCGTCCGGATATCGCGACCTTTGATGAGTTTGAGCGCGCCGATCGAACAGGTCCGAAGATATTCGTTCAAAGAGCCAGCTGTTGGCACGAAACGGACTAGCCAGATCGTTGCATCAATGTCCGCTGACCCCGGGGGAGAGCCGACATCCTGGTCAGGCCTAGCTACTTCCGTTTTTGACCAACTTCAGACATCGGACGTCCCAAATATAGTTCCTTTGATCCGACCAAACGGCTTCTAAGTGCCGAGTTTAGAAGGTTACAATTCCCGCATTCTGATCCTTGGAGGCGGCCATGCAGTGACGCCAGTTCATCAGGGTGCGGTTCGATGAAGGCATTGATCACGCTAATCAGACGGATAGGTACCGATACGAGCGACAGCGATGAAACGGCGCTGCGCAAGCGCCTTGCAGTCGTCCTCTGTGCCGGAACGCTGCCCCTGACGCTGCTCTGGAGCGCAATCTATCTCGCCGTCGGCGCTCCTGTCACTGCCGCGATCCCCGGGTTCTACACTGCCTTCACTCCGATCAACACCGCGATCTTCGCTCGCACTCGCAATTTCAGATTCTATCGGTTTACCCAGCTATTCCTCATACTTCTCTTGCCGTGGCTCGTGACGTTGAGCCTTGGTGGGTTCAAGCAGTCGAGCGTTGTGATTATTTGGGCTGCGCTGTGCCCGCTTGGCTCCCTTCTACTGGCAGATCTGCGCAGCACGTCATTTTGGATTGTCGGATTTGTCGTATTATTAATCTTGAGCGCCGCGTTGCAGCCCGTTCTTTCGCCGACCGCGTTGCCCGAGCTTTTCGTGACCTGGTTTTTCGTTCTTAACATTGGTGCGGTTATTACGATCACCTTCGGGCTTCTCTACTATTTTGTCGGTCGACGGAATTTTTTTCAGCAACAGTCCGAAATGCTGCTGCTCAACATACTGCCTAAGGAGATATCAGAAGCTCTCAAGGCTGAGCAGCGCACGATCGCCGATCAGTATACTTCCGTCAGCATCCTCTTCGCTGACGTGGTCGGTTTCACGCCAATGGCGGCGAAGTTGACGCCGATGGAGCTGGTTGATTTACTCAACCAAGTGTTTCTTCGCTTCGATGGACTGATCGAAAAATACGACCTGGAGAAGATCAAGACCATTGGCGATTGCTACATGGTTGCTTCCGGCGTACCGCGTAGCAGGGCAGACCACGCGGCCGCGCTTGTCGACCTTGCGCTCGATATGCAAGCCGTCGTCGCGGGCACAAGGTTCGGAGATCGCCAGATCGCACTTCGCATAGGCATAAACTCCGGTCCGGTGGTAGCTGGGATCATTGGTCGTAAGAAATTCAGCTATGACCTGTGGGGCGAGTCAGTCAATCTTGCAAGTCGTATGGAATCGCATGGGCGGACGCGATGCATTCAGATTACCCGTAGCACCTACGAATTGATCGAGGACGCTTTTAACTGTGAAGCGGTGGGGTTAATCGAGGTCAAAGGCGTGGGCCAGATGGAGGTCTGGCATGTCCTTGGCCGCAAGAAACCTGGCACGGCAGCAACCACCCGGCTGAGTGAGTTTGAGCCCCAGCGTGGGGGCACGCTGAGGCTCTAGCTCGATGGGAATCGAGAGTAGCAGGCACTCCTAAATTGATAACTCACACATCCGGCGCAAAACCAACATTAAAAAGGAATTGAGATTATCTTTCGGGAATGCACGCGATCAAACTGAGTACTTCGTCCTCGAAAGGGGGGCGGCGGAAACCGGATGATCGACGGCCCGTTATCGTCAGTAAGGCAACTGGAGGAAATTTCGAGATGCACGCATGGATGCGGGTCTTTGCCCTTCTTTCGACGGTTGCGCTGTCGGATGGCTTACCCGCTTCGTACGCCGCCGACGTTTTTCCGGAATTTGACTATGTCGGCACCTGTAAAACTGATCAGCCTGATTCCGCAGGAACGGGAGAGACATTAGGTAAGTGCACCGATGAGGAGCGGCGAGCGAAACAGCAGCTCGCCCGAGTTTGGTCCCAATTCCCACCCGACGAAAAGACGCAGTGTATCAAAGAAACGAATATCGATGGCGTGCCTTCTTACGTCGAACTGCAGATCTGTCTTCAGATGGCGTCAGACATGCGCGCCCGTGTTCGCAACGGCCAAGGCCACTTGAGCACAGAGTGACTCGTCATTGTATCGCTCCTGCGGCCGCCAAACGCAGTATGATAGTTTTCAGTGGCTATTACACCGTAAGCGACAATCTCTGTTCACAAAAGAAGCCTGCCCTCGTCTTCCCTCCGCTCAGATCTTATCCCGACAGGAGCCTCGCGCCGCGACTACGTGAGCAATCACTTGCGTGGTCGCTTCCAGCATCGATTGTTTTACTGGGCCGGTTTCCAACCCTTCCACAGTTAACGTCATAGCGCGGACGACAACTTCGATATCTTCGCTTGTCATTTTCGTTGATCGTGCGCGGTAAGAGACATTGAACACTCTGAGCCAATTCGCGCCGAACATGGCGCAATAGCGAGCCGCGAAGAATGTTACCGGTTGGAAACGTTGCAACTTCAGGGCCGAGTCGAGCTTTGCGTTTTGACAGGGACAGCGCACAGGCTTGAAACCAGCCCGCGATGCGCTGGATTTGTCCTGTCGAACGATACTTCTAGCCGCCGATAAGCCGAACTAAAGAATTGTTTACCGGTACCAAACCGATGGGTGAGCTTGCGGTACGTCGTTTGACGGCTCTTCGGCTAGATGTCTAAGGAATAATTTACACTCAACCGACCGTGACTGGCTCCATCATGTGAAACTTCTCTGCGCCACCTCGCTTAACATATGGTGATCGAGTCCTCTCGGATTGGACGACGTCTGATCGCCGCAAACGACGCCAATGATCGGGTCAAGCCATGCATAAGCTGGCCATCGGTGTATTAGCATTCGCCATCGCGTGCGGAAACTGCGCCTCGGCGCAGGATAGCGGCACAACCAAGTCGGATTACCCGGCAAATTTTCCCCCAAGCGGGTATAGGCCGCTACCGCCCCATTTTCAGCCGCGCAGGGTGATCGCCGCAAATTCAGAAAAGGTCGCTGCCGCGCCGCCCCCGCTGCCGTCGTATCAGCAACCTGCGATTCCAGAGAGGGGTTATCTGTGGGTGCCCGGGTTCTGGGCCTGGCGCAAATCGGTCCCCGACTATTTTTGGGTGCCGGGGACGTGGGTACGGCCGCCCCAGTCCGGGCTTTTATGGACACCGCCTTATTGGAGTCAGGTCGACGGCGGTTATGCCTATCATGCCGGTTACTGGGCTTCGGAAGTCGGCTTCTACGGCGGCATCAACTATGGCTTCGGATATACAGGGAGCGGCTATGAAGGCGGCCGCTGGAAGGATGGCTCATTCACCTACAATCAAGCCGTGAACAATGTCAGCTCGCTCGATAGCGCAAGCGTCTACGATCAGGCGGTGGCTGTAGAGGAGAACGCATCGCATATTAGCTACAACGGCGGGGCAAGAGGAACTGCAGCACGGCCAACCGAGCAACAGGAGAAGCTTGCCAGCGGACAGCACATTGGTCCAACCCTCGAGCAGCAAAAGCAGTTTGAATTGGCTGCCATGGATCGCTCGTTATATTCTAAGCTGAATAACGGGGAACCAGGAGTCGCTGCAACTCAGCATGCCGGCATTCTTACGGGCCCGGGGGTTGCGCGAAGGAGCACGCCGTCGAAGCAGAGCATGCGATAGGCAGCTTCGTTGGGACAATGATCACTCGACCAAGACGTGAACGACGCCAGTTCGCATCATTCCAAGCGCACACCTACACATCACGATGGCGGAAGTTAAGGCGCGCGAGCGCGCAGCATATAGCCTAACTTGCGCACATTCGCGATCCGTGAGGGCAAGCCATGGTCGTCGATCTTCCTCCGCAAATTGCTGATGTGGGTATCGACAACGTTGGTCTCAATTCCAAGATCATGCTGCCAAACATCCTTTAGCAGCATTTCCCGTGTGACAACCTGGCCGTGGTGGCGAAGGAAATATTCCAGAAGCTTGAGCTCGCGTGGAAGCAGATCGATTTTTTTGCCTCCGCGAAAGACTGTCTGTTCGATCTCCATTTCGAGATCGTCAACGCTTAGCTTTGTTGTGCGAACGTCGCCAAGGCGGCGTAGCAGCGCCTCTACCCTGCCGACAAGTTCCACCATATAGAACGGTTTCGCGAGATAGCCGTCTGCTCCTGCCTTCAGGCCTTGGGCTATTTCATTAACGGACGACCGCACCGAGGTCACGAGCACCGGAATTTTGATACTCTGTTTGCGCATGTCCTGCAGGGCGCGCAGGCGGTCCACGCCGTAAAGAGGCCGGTCAAGGATCAACATCGCGGCGCCATTCATCCGGGCGATATCCGCCGCAACAGCCATGGAAACCGGGCTCACGAGATAGCCGTGTCGCTCCAGTTCGACCTTGATCTGAGTTGCCAGTTCTATCTCGTCCTCGACGAGCAATATGGTCCAGCCGGGCACTGAACGCCCCTTGCTCAAATGACTTCCTCCCTCCTCTTAGGGTAAGCCGTGCCGGAAGGATGGGGCTTCGCTCACAAAACTGAAACTTAAGAATTGTTTAGAACCGTGCAGGTTGCAGACGCCTACTCGCGCGCCCCGCGCTTGACGCCGAAGGCGCGCGAGGTCGTCGTCGAGGGAATGGGCCGCGAGCCGAAGCTAATGCACCACCCGCGCTTGGAAGCGATTGCGCGACGGGAAAGCGGGCGAGTCCTAGGTTGACATCGGCCGCAGCTACACCGAACTGCCCTTCCACGGACCATTCATTCCCTGAAGCCGGAACCGTCGCTAGAATCCGCAAATGCGTCCGTGCCCCTTAAGCACGATCTGAGCGCGGGTAAAAAAGAAAGAGGCCGCCACCGGGACGGCCTCCTTGAGACATGCCTTCAACGGAGCTCAAAAGGTGCTTCCCTCAAACATGGGATTGCGGGCGCAAGCGTCATCGCCACGGCTGTCCCAACCACCCCGGACGCGCCAGTTGCTCCATCCCTCATAATCGTACACGGGACTGTATGGATTTCCCGGTTCAATCGTCGCACAATAGGTGCTCTCGTTTTGTTGTACCTGGTGGGCTACTACGTGCCGAGCCGTCGCAGGTCCTACGAGCACAGTAGAAATGGCTGCGGCCGCGCCGATGAGTCTGAGATTTGTCATGCGTACCTCCTTTTGATTGTGGTAACGCGAATGACCAAGCTGCGTCGCGAACAGACGTTCCGATCTGGGCTTCTAAAAGATAATTCATTGTCTTCGGTCTGCCTAGAAAGCAAAAGTTGTTTCGGCCAATTGAATCCGTCAGGCTCAGTCGCGCTTTCGTAGGGTGAGTATGTCGTTTGGCTCCAGCTGATTTAATTATGATAGCCACTTCACCTTAATCGCCACGGAAACGACTGGCGCCCCAACCGCCGTTACGCCAACTAGTGAACCCGCGGATGCCAGAAAAATTACGATCCCGCCTACTCACATGAGCTTCGCGGAAGCTGCTGTAGGCAGAATGGAGACCGCCAGGGTACCTGCCATTCAAGCTGCTGACGTGGTCGAAGGCCGCCGCGCTGGTCGTTATTCCAACTGCTAGCGCCAGGGCTATTGCTGCCATCTGAAGCGTATTTCTCATGATGGTCTTCTCTGTGTTGAGCGATAAACGGCCGCGACGTTGAGATGGTTGCTTCGAAGGAAGCGCCGAAGGGCTAAAATTTCTATTAGGAGAGAGAGATGTGAGCACCGTTCCAAGTTGTCCGTGCACAATCTGGTTCTTAGCGCACGTTACGTATCTGTCGATGGCGTTTCCGGGTGAAGAGGTTCAGTCGGCAGCGTCGTTACCGCGGTCCGATTTCCAAAGGCTATGGACCACCGCTCCGTATTTGACACCCGGTGTTCTAATTTAATTTTTAGAGTGCCCTAATTCGGTTTGAACCCTTCTCCGAATGCGCGATCTTTTGATCATGAATCGGGAAGAGGAAAAACGCGCAATCCAGATCAAGTTGGACCGATGTCGGCGCTTGTCTAAGGAATACCCAGGTGGGCCGACCGCTCACCACATCCGAGAGATGGAAATCGAATTGCGTGAGCAGCTTAACGCTCTGGAGAAACAGTAAGGGCGACTCCGTTGCGGCATCTTTCAGCCGACGATCCCCTTTATTTCCAAAAACCTGCCTTCCCGGTTGAAAACCGCGGCGGCCTGATTTCCAAATTGAAATTTAGTAGTGGCAGCCGCTTAGTTGGGCGACGTATCAAGCTCAATCCTCCTCGCCAATCTACCCTAAGTGCCACAAGCCGATGCAGTTCTTGCTGAACAACGGCGAGTGTCAACGGGTCTTGCGCTGTGCTGACTGCGGCCAGCCCGACCCCATGCAGAATGCTGACGTTCAGGGTTAGCTGAAGGGCGAATTAAACAACGGCCAGTATCCGTGCTGTCCAGCTCTCTCCATCAATGCAAGACCCTGAGCAGCGTCTTCTGGAAGGCCGTCCGAGCCAGCGACGAACATTGCCCCAGCCGATACTCGGCCTGTGCGTCTTCCTGAGTTGCGGCTTTGCGGAACCACTCTACTGCCTGCCAACCGTTCCGGGCACACCTGTACCATTCTCGTATAAGGTGCCCATGAACCTCTGAGCCTCGGCGTTACCCCCTTCGGCTAAGGACGGTAGCGACGAAAGTACGCATTTGCCGATTTCCCGACCAGCTATTATCCGAGCGGTCGGTGGCAATAGTGCTCCGCAAAAAAGTGCAGTAAAGACGCGGTGCGAATACAGCTTACCTGTCTGCCGCGCGATTGATCGCCCAACAATTGTGATGCCGACGTTCGCGCATTTGATGCTCGAGTGTCAGGCGTTTGACAAACGGTGCTCAAGGTTGTATCGGCGTCGGCCCGCCGCGCGGGCCATCGAGGTTGTGTTTGACAACCTCTCAGGTAGGTGGCTCAAACCTCGAAGTAGCCCGGCTGGGCGATGTCGGCGAGCAAGCCAATCCCGGCGGGCGTCCAGCCCAGCCGCTGCTGAGTTAATGCGCTGGAGGCCGGCATGTCCAGACCGGCGAACATCGCCAGTGGCCCGTAATAATCGCCAGCCTCATCTTTCTTGATCGAAACGATTGGCACATTCAGCGCGCGGCCGATCACCTCGATGACCTGGCGCATGGGCACGCCTTCCTCGCCAACGGCGTGGTAGATTCCGTCTGTCGTCCCTTTTTCCAGCGCAAGCCGGTAGAGGCGGCTGACATCCTGCCTGTGCGCCGCCGCCCAGCGTTCGGTGCCTTCGCCGACATAGGCGGCGGCGCCCTTTTGACGTGCGAGTTCGACCAGATAAGTGATCAACCCGGCCTTTCCGTCGGCGCCGTGCACTTGCGGCAGCCGTATCGTCATCGCGCGCACGCCACGCGATGCATAGGCCAAACCGGCCTGCTCGGACACGCGCGGAACATGCGGGCTGGAATCGCGTCGCATCTCTTCGGTGATCAACACACCTGGCGCGATGAGACCCGTTCCCGAGGTGACGATGAAGGGCTTGTTCGTGCCTGACAGCACATCGCCCATGGCTTCGATGGCGATCTTGTCAATCGCGCCATTCTCGGCGAATTTCGAGAAATCATGGATGAAGGCCAGATGGATCACGCCGTCCGCATCCCTTGCGCCGCTCTTCAGGCTTTCCAGATCCTGCAGCGAGCCGCGATGAACTTTCGCGCCCAGTTGCTTGAGCATCCGGACGTTCTCTTCAGAGCGCGCGAGGCCTGTGACCTGATGCCCGTTTGCGATGAGTTCCTTGGTAGTTTCGGTACCGATAAATCCGGCGGCGCCGGTGACGAAAACGCGCATGGGCAACTCCCTGTTCAGATCTCCGGGATATTGCTACGCTGCTCATTCGGGTAAAGTAGTGAGATTATACAGGTATAATAGCTAACAGGATGACGGACGCGAACTCGCTCGGGACTTATCTGAAGGATCGTCGCGCCAAGCTCGATCCGACGGCATTCGGCTTTCCGCTGAAGCGGCGGCGAACGCCGGGACTTCGGCGCGAGGAAGTGGCGCAACGGGCCAATGTGAGCGCCACCTGGTACACCTGGCTGGAGCAGGGGCGCGGCGGTGCGCCCTCCGCCGATGTGTTGGATCGCATTGCGCGGGCCATGATGCTGACCGACGTGGAGCGTGAGCACCTGTTTCTGCTTGGGCTGGGCCGGCCGCCCGAAGCCCACTATCACGAGCCTGACGGTATCTCACCTCGCCTGCAACGCTTGCTCGACACGCTGGAATACAGTCCCGCTTTTATCCGCACGGCGACATGGGATGTCATCGCGTGGAACAACGCCGCGGCGGTGGTCCTCACCGACTACAGCACATTGCCGTATGGGCAGCGCAATGTTCTGCGCATTATGTTCCGCGACAGTCGCATCCGCGCAGCGCAGCCGAATTGGCAAAGCGTTGCGCGCTATGTGGTGGCGTCGTTCCGCGCGGATGTCGCGCGCGCCGGCGCGGCGCGTAATGTGCAATCGCTGGTCGATGAGCTCTGCGCGACAAGCCCCGAATTCGCGGCGATGTGGCGTGACAACGATGTGCGGGGGCACGGCGACGGTTCGAAAGTCCTGCATCACCCCATTGCTGGACCGCTCTCGATGGAGTTTTCCGGTTTCGCCGTCGATGGCCGGCCCGACCTCAACATGGTGATCTACAATCCCGCAACGCCCGCGGATGCGGACAAGATCCGCGCGCTGCTGAAGTCTCTGCCGAACTAGGCGGGACCGACCCCGATGCGCTTAGTTGCAGGCGTAATAAAACTTCGCAGTGAGTTCGATTGCGACGCCTAGGCGGACCGCTAAGCCTTGAGGCCCGTCGCGATTATGCCTTAGGCCGGAGCGGTAATGTTACGCGATCGAAGGCTGAGGTCTAAAGACGAGGAATCCAACCTGGACGGCTCAATAGATATTCGACCATTCGCGGAGGGATGCTTAAAGCTTCGGCTATCTCAAGCTCATCCTTCGGTAGTCCCGCAAGGATCGATGCTTCAATCTTGCTTCGGAATTTGGAAAGCCACTATAGATCAACCACCACAGCGCGTCCTACGGCTACCAGATCAGCTCCCGCTTTGATCGCCCCTTCCGCATCCGCGCATGTTTTAATCCCTCCGCTTGCCATGATCGCACTGCGACCCGCTATGACGCGGGCAAATTCCGTGATTGGACTCTCTCCCGGGATATAAGTCCTTTCGACCGGGCCATCATAAACACGGGTCTCTCCCGTAGGTCGGCTCATCCGATAATCATCAAGCGAAACGGAGATGTAATCGAGACCCAACTTGGCAAGTTCGTTACAAAGCAGTTTGGCGTCCTCGAGCGTATAACCATCCGGCTCGGACTCAAATGGCGTAACGCGAAACCCTGCGATCAACTTTGGACCGAGTGCGTCGCGAACGGCTTGCGCGACAGCGAGAGGAAAGTTCATTCGCTTTGAAAGCGTGCCTCCCCAATTATCAACGCGATGATTGGCCCGAGGCGAAAACAACTGATGAACAGCGTAGTGGTTAGCTCCGTGGATCTCGACGCCGTCGAAACCGGATTTTTGAGCGAGGAAAGCAGCCTGTCGAAAGCTTGCAATTAGTTTTCCAACCTCATCGGCTGTCATCGCCCTTGGCGTCTTTGCTCCCGGACGCAACAATGCGACCGCCGAGGGCGCACGCAGACAGTGCTCTCCTATCAACTCCGGTTTTGCGATGCGCCACCATCATATATTTGGAGGATCGCAAGACCTCCTGCAACCCGCATCGCTTCAGCGAGCCGGTGTAGACTGGACAGGTGTCCATCATGCGTCGCACCTATTCCCTGCCAAGAGCGCCCATCTTGTTCGACGTAAGCGGCGGAGGAAATGGTAGCTCCGAATCCACTGGCTGTCATTCGGCTTGCAATATTGACCCCCGAAGCCGGGGGATCGGCGTCCAAAATTGACCCCCTTGAGATAGGTCTGTTGCGCTGCCTGCTTTGGAATGAAGCAGGTGGTTAGGGATGCTGGTCGTGGAGACGATTGCGCGGATTCGTCGCGAGCACTTCATCAAGGGCAAGACGATCAAGGAGAGCGCTTTCGACCGCAAGGAACCGCCGAAGCCGCGAATTGATCGCCAACTTACAACATTTTGGACGACGAGATCGCGCCCACGCATTCTCGTCCGCAAGTGTCGCTCGGTAACGATTATAGCCGCCATTGCGGCTCATTTCCCGGCT
>Ga0210389_10000496_pt1 | contig 35842 bp, 34 predicted proteins | sample IncBWH28OmetaG_FD_160127 | JGI IMG/M metagenome (GOLD analysis project Ga0210389, IMG submission 160127) | Forest soil microbial communities from Barre Woods Harvard Forest LTER site, Petersham, Massachusetts, United States - Inc-BW-H-28-O ... | reverse complement strand
TTGTAATGGGTTGCTTCACCCCACTGGATCCCTGCCGGCGCTAGTTCAACTCGTCTCAAAAGCCCGTCGTTGACCGCGTGGAAGAGAGGGATCTCGAAACCCGCCTCGACAGTGAAGGATCTCTGGTCGGTCTCGGCAATCTGGTCGAACACCCGGCGCTCGAAATCAGAGTAGCGGCTGTTCAAGATCGCGAGATTGCGCTTGTACATGCGCATTGACTGCGCATCGATTTCTTTCTTTTGACATTTCGGGCATAACGCAATGAGGTTCTCGAACGAGTCGTCATGGCTCTCTGACGCAGGCACGATGTGAGCTATCTCGGTCGTTGGGTGCCGACAGGTGGGGATGGCGCATCTATGGCCCGCCTCGACCAACGCCGTTTTTTTCCGGGCTCTCAGCACGCCTTCGAACCCACCACGGCCGAGACTCCGCCGGGCCGGCGCCGGCGCGGGCGCGCCGGCTGTCAGATCCGCTCTCCACGTTTTCGCGAAGCGATGGATCATCCAGGCGACAAAGCACACTCCTATCACCAACACCCCGTAGTGCAGCCCCATGCTCCACCAGGGACGGCCGGAGTCCTCCAGAGCGGCCACGGCCGGAATCGTCCTCGTGGGCGGGGGACTTGGCAGCCTGGCCTGAGCCCATGGAGCGGCCTGTGCGACGGCGGGTGTGGTGGTTAGCACCCAGACCGGCGCCAGCGCTATGGCGGCTGCAGCCGTCGCGATAATCTTGCCGGTTCTGCCCTGGCCGATCAGCGTCGGCAGCCGGTGACGCTCGAACGCCATCTTGCCTCTGGCCTTTCCCACGCCCTGCCTGGTCGGACATGCTAGCGACCCACTAGCTCAAAATACTCCAACCGGGGCGACGGTGGACGGCAGCGGCACCAGATGCGGCACCGACACGTCCCGCCGATCAGGCGTAGGCGTGGTCTACGGCAGCAGAGGTGGCCGCCAGGGCGGCATCCCGGGATCGAGCAGCCACAACGGCGTCACGGTTCAGCCGCGACATGCGCAGCGCGATGGCGATCAGCATGATCGCCACCGGCAGCTCGACGAGCGTCGCAGTCAGCGCGGATGCCCACAGGTCGTGGGGGCCGGCCGTCATCACGTCGAACCACGCATCGCAGATCAGCAACACACCGGTCGTGAACGCGGTCGGCGGCACCAACTGCCGACGAACGAAAACGAGCACCGCGGTGATGGCCATGAATGCGGCAAGCAAGACATCGAATCCCAGCGCTACGTCGTTCGCCGGCAGGGTGATCGTCAAGAAGGCGATACCCGCGACCAGCGCGATCGCCCCGCCTGCCATCGGCGTCAAGCGCAGTCGCCGCTCTTCGAGCCGCCTTTGCGACCGATATGTAGTGGCTGCATCTGCAGGCGATGTTGCGGCGTACATGGTGGCTCCGGTCCTTGCGAGATTGTAAACGGTCACGTTCACTATTTAGAAGAGCGTACCCTGCTCAGCGAAGGAACGCTAGCGGCTACTAAGGGATACTTCTCACATCAGCGGCAACGGCCCCGGCTGATACCTGCGGCGGGAAGCACCCGAAGTCTCCCGCACGGCCAAGACCGACGTACCGATCGTTCACACCAACGGCTGAGGCAATCGGTGAGAATCGTGCGGCGTCGGACCGCAACGTTTAGTGCTGCGGTACTGGGCGGGCACGCACCAGTGTTGGCCACCAGAACCACGGCCCGAGGATTCTGAGGATGCACGGCACGACGAACGAACGCACGATCAGCGTGTCGAGCAGCAGGCCGATGCATACGGTGGAACCCAGCTGACCGATGGTTCTGAGGTCGCTGGTGAGCATCGCCAGCATGGTGATCGCGAACACCAAACCCGCGGACGTCACCACGCCGCCCGTGCTTCCGAGCGCGCGGATGAGACCTGTGTTCAACCCGGCGTGCAGCTCCTCTTTGACTCGGGCGATCAACAGCAGGTTGTAGTCCGAACCCACCGCCACCAAGATGATGAACGTCAGCGGCAATATCAACCAGTGCAGATGCAGGCCGATGAGGTGCTGCCAGACCAGGACGGAGAGCCCGAACGCTCCGGCGTAGGAGAAGGCCACCGTGCCGGGGATGACAAGCGCGGCCATCAGACTTCGCGTGATGAACAACATGATCAAGAAGATCAGCACGAAGGCGGCGACCGCCACGATAGTCAGATCGGACGCGCTGTATTCCTTGATGTCCTTGTCGGTCGATCCCGAGCCGCCGATATAAACTCTCGCGCCGGCCAACGAGGTCTCTTTCAAGATCGTGGTGATCGCCGCGGGGAACGCCTCGACATGCTCCACGCCTTCGGGGCCCATGGCGTCCCCCTCGTGGGTGACGATGAACCGAGCAGCCTTGCCGTCGGGTGACATCAGGAGTTGGATACCAGTCTTGACGTCGTCGTTGTCAAAACCCTCATGGGGGATGTAGAAGAAGTCATCGCTCTTGGACTGGTCGAAGTCGAGCCCCACATTGACCTGGTCGTAGAAAGTTTGGTCGGTCTGTGTGGACTGCAGGGTCGACTGGCCGTAGGTGTTGACTAAAAGGGCCGTTATCGCCTCCGTGTCGTCGGCGGTGAGTTTCAGCTGCGTGATTATTTGCGGCAGGATCCTGTCTATGGCCTCGAGGGAGGTTTTGGCGTCGTTGATATCAGCTGCCAGGTGGTCGATGTTGTCGAGCGTGTCGAATAGCGATCTGAATGCCCAGCAAATGGGAACGTCGAAACAGTGGCGCTCCCAATAGAAATAGGCTTTGATCGGTCGCCAGAAATCGTCAAAATTTGAAATTTCTTCATTCATATTATCGGTGACCTTTTGCAGATCCTCGATGGTGAGAACCGTTTTGTGGAGCTCATCCGACATGTTTTGGAAGAAGTCGATCTCTTTCCGCAGGACCCTGACCGTGTCCGCGTTGATCTGTGCCTGCTTGTCGGTATTGGTGTTCTGCTGCTGGTTGAAAGGGAGTTGTTGACCGCTACCGCTGCCTTGCGTGGTGAACAGGTAGGGAAGGGTGGCATGCTCCAATGCTCTGCCCATCGGCCTGGTGATGCTTTGCACCATCGCGACGCCGGGAAGGCGAATGAGACTCTTGGCCACCCGGTCTAACGAGATGAAATCGGCGGAGTTTCGCATGTCATGATCCGTCTCGATCATCAGCATCTCGGAGAACAGTTTGCTCTTGGTGAAGTGCCGATCCGCCGCCTGGAAACCCAGATTGGACGGGGAATCTTTTGGCTGGTATTGACGGTCGTCGTAGTTCACCCGGTACGTAGGCACGAAGATCGCCCCGAGCATGACGGCGGCGGCACTGGCCGCGAGGATCGGCACCGGCCACCGCACCACGCTCGTCCCGATCCGCCGATACAGCTGCCCCTTAGCCGTCCCTCTCGGGTCCATGAGCCCGAAAAGGCTGCCCAACGTCAACAAGGCCGGGCCCAGGGTCAGCGCGGCGGCGATGGTGAACAGCATGCTGACGGCGACGGCGGGCCCCATAGTGTGGAAGTAGTTGAGTCGCGCGAAAGTCAAGCAGTAACAAGCCCCCGCGATCGTCAGCCCCGAGCCGATGATGATCGGTGCGACCCCCCGATACGCGGTGTAAAACGCGTCCTCCTTGGTTTCGCCGGCTAGTCGCGCCTCGTGATAGCGGCCCATCAAGAAGATGCCGTAATCCGTCCCCGCTCCCAGGGTCAGCGCGACGACGATGTTCACCGCGAATGATGAGAGCTCGAGGTACCCGAGATGGCCCAGGGTTGACACGACTCCCTTCGCGACCAGCAGCTCGAAGAGAACGCCGTACAGGGGCACCGCCAGGGTGGAAACGGAGCGATACACCAAGAACAACATCCCGAAGATGAGGAAGATCGTCACGATCGTGATGTTGTTCAAGCTGGAATTGGCAATGGCCAGCGTGTCGGAAGCCAGCGGGGCCGCGCCGCTGACATAGACCTTGAGTCCGGACGGCGGCGTGTCCTTGGCGACGATATCCCGAACGGCGTCAACGGACCGGTTCGCTTGCATTTGGCCGATGTCGCCCGCCAGACGCAACAGCACGTAGGTGGCCTTGCCATCGACGCTCTGCGCCCCCGCCGCGGTGATCGGCTTCCCCCACAGATCCATGACGTACTGCACATGCTCGGGGTCTTGCTTTAACCGGCGCATCAGGTCGTCGTAATACCGATGGTCCACGTCGCCCAGCGGGCGGTCGGCTTCCAACACGACCATGGCCAAGCTGGTCGAATTGGACTCGTGGAACTTCTCGCCGATATGCAGCAGCGCCCGCTGCGACGGCGCGTAGTGCGGGACCTGCGGCCCCGCGAGTTCTTCCGCGACTTTCTCCACCTGCGGCATGAAGACGTTCGTCGAGATCGCCAAAAGTCCCCAAAAGACGATGATCGGTATCGCCAGGGCACGGACTGCCCTGGCGACGACAGGCCGTTTCGCCCCATGTTCGTTCGCCCGAGGCTCGCTCATGCGGATTTCACCAGGCAGAAGACGTGCGCGTCCTGATGGGTGTCGGATTGTTGATCGCGGACAACGCCGTTGACCAGTATCCGGCAGCCGACTTGACCACCGGAGCGAACTTGCGCCGAGATACTCGCGGACACCACGGTGAGCGTGGTCGTCTCCGTGTGCGACCACGGCAACGTGGTGAGATCAACGCGATGCGGATGCCCGTCAACGTCCGCCCAGACGAGCATCCCCCCGTCCCCGATGGAGCCGGACAACTCATACGTGACTTGCTTGGGACTGAACTCCGGAGGTGCTTGCGGGGGGAGGACGGTGATCACAGGCGGGGGGGCGGAGAACTCGTGCACCTTCCACATGATCACCGCACCCAAAGCGAGCGCAATGACGGCAACCAATGGCATCCAGGTCCGCTCCAAGGCACGTCTGCCGACTGAACGAGGGCTCATTCGATCACCTCTCGGAATCCGGTCCCGACCTCGTGTTCTGACTCTGTGTCCGACTTAGCGCAAGGGCAAACAAGACCCGGTCATATATCAACTAGGTTGACATATGACCGTAAAAAGGGTACCAGCCCCGGTCGGAACGCGAAACACGAGGCGTGCGAATAGGTCTGATCAATGGTCCGTGACCGCACCACATGCCTTGGGTTGCATCACGATGCATTCTGCAGAGGCCCCTTCAACCGCGATGCATTCTGCAGACGCCCCTTCAACCGCGCGCTGCGGAGGAGCCTCACGGCGAGATTCGTGGAGGTGATCATGGGGATCACCCCGAGAAATGTCCGCTCGGACGGCCTCGCCCCATGCAAGTAGTAAAGACTGCCAAACACAAAAAAGCATCCCAGCATGAATAGAGTAGCGGGGATGCAGTATGCCATCAGGGATCTGCGATCAGCAATGATCTGCTTTGCATAATCCAACTCATCCTCCGACATCGGTTCGCGTTTACGCACTTTAGCCATGATCGTTTTGGCGCTGCCGATTTCTTCGCTGATCGGGATAGGTGTCCGGTCCCCCAGCCGTTTCACGTATACAGCCGCAAAGGTGGCAAATATCAGCGCGAGCGCGAGGGCAAGTAAGGTCAGAAGGCCAAATAAACCCAAATTCATTATTCCACTCCTTCGCCCTGCGGCCGCACCTAGCATCGCATATTGGAGAATCCCCAAGTCGGCCACCGAAGACGCTACCTCAATCGCGTGGTTCTTCCAGTCCTGGAAGGTTCGGGCGCTATAGGGGCCGGCGCCCATCACTCGTAGCGGATCACCGCACGTCCCACCACGTCAACCGCGCCCCGGCGCATCGAGGTTGTCGTTGCTGGCCTCGAGCTGGACCGGGTCGATGGTGCTGTGCCGCAATTCAACTGCGCGCAGTCCGTGGCTCACCTGGAGGCCATACGATCCACCTATGGCTATCGCGACGGTAAGTCCTGTCACAGGTGAGGTCCTCACGAGCTTCGATGAACTCACGCCCGAGGAACTCGAAGACAAACTCGCTCGGGCGGCCGCCGCTGCCGCGTCATACCGGCTGACGAGCGTCGAACAGCGCGCGGGGTGGCTCGACCGGGCGGCCGACCATCTGGAAAAGGAGGCCGATTCCGTCAGCAGGTTGATCACGACGGAGATGGGCAAGACCTACCGGGCCGCACACGAAGAGGTGGCGAAATGTGTACGGGGGCTGCGTTTCTACGCCGCCGAGGGCCCCGCGTTCCTGCGCGCCCTGCCCGGTGACGGCGCGCGCGTCGGCGCCAAGCAGACGTACGTCACCTATCAGCCGATCGGCGTGGTGCTCGCGGTGATGCCGTGGAATCTGCCGTTGTGGCAGGCCATGCGATTCGCAGCGCCCGCTTTGACGGCCGGCAACGTCGGCATCCTCAAGCACGCGTCGAACGTGCCCCAGACCGCCCTGTACATGGAGCAACTCTTCCGCGACGCCGGTTTCCCGGACGATGTGTTCCAGACCCTGCTGATCTCCGCGCGCAGGGTGGAGCAGGTGCTGCGAGACGACCGGGTCGAGGCCGCGACGCTGACCGGCAGCGAGCCCGCGGGGAAGTCGGTGGGCGCCATCGCCGGCGACGAGATCAAGAAGGTGGTCCTCGAACTCGGCGGGTCCGACCCGTTCATCGTCATGCCGTCCACCAATCTGGAGCGGGCCACCGACGTGGCGGTCAAGGCCCGCACCCTCAACAACGGGCAGTCGTGCATCAACGGCAAGCGATTCTTCGTGCACCGGGACATCTTCGACCGCTTCCTGGAGAGGTTCGTCGCCAAAATGGGGGCGCTGGTGGTGGGGGACCCGATGGACGACGCGACCGACATCGGTCCGCTGGCCACCGAATCCGGGCGCGACGACGTCGAAGCCTACGTCCAGGACGCGGTAGCCAAGGGCGCCAAGGTGTTGGTGGGCGGGAAACGGCCGGACAGGCCCGGTTGGTTCTACCCTCCGACGGTGCTGACCGACGTCACCCCGGACATGAGGATGTACCACGAAGAGGTGTTCGGTCCGGTGGCGCAGGTGTGGCCGGTGGCCTCTGTGGAGGAGGCCCTGCGGTTGGCCAACGGTCATCCGTACGGACTGGGATCGAACCTGTGGAGCGAGGACGAAGCGGAGCGCGAACTGTTCATCCGCGACGTCCAGTCGGGGATGGCGTTCATCAACGGCAACACGACGAGCTATCCGGAGATCCCCTTCGGCGGTGTCAAGCGCAGCGGGTACGGGCGGGAACTGTCCGACCTGGGCATGCGTGAGTTCATGAACGCAAAAACCGTCTGGATCGGCGAGGATGCGGGTGCCTAGAGATGCCTGACGAAAAGCGGGGGCAGGACGCCCTGTTCGACGCCTTGACGACCAAGGGCACGGCCTTTTCGGTGGCGGAGCGCCGCAGGTACGGGTTGCTGGGCCTGCTGCCGACCGTGGTGAAGACGCTGGAAGAGCAAGCCGAGCACTGCTGGCATGAATTCTCCACGCGCCACGACGATCTCGACAAACACATCTATCTGCGCGCCTTGCAGGACCGCAACGAGACCCTGTTTTATCGGGTGCTGCACGACCACATCGCCGAATCCCTGCCCATCGTCTACACGCCGACAGTGGGTGAGGCCTGCCAGCGTTTCAGCGAGATCTACCGGCGCCCGCGTGGACTTTTCGTGTCCTATGCAGACCGCGACTGTCTTGACGAGGTGTTGGGTAACCGGCCCCAGCGCGACGTCGACGTGATCGTGGTGACCGACGGGCAGCGCATCCTCGGGCTGGGTGACCAGGGCATCGGCGGGATGGGCATCCCGATCGGCAAGCTGTCGCTGTACACCCTCGTCGGCGGTATCGATCCCGCTCGCACGCTTCCGGTTGTGCTCGACGTGGGTACCGACAACGTCGAACTCCTCGACGACCCTCAATACCTCGGCTGGCGCCACCGGCGCATCGACGACGACGAGTACGACGAGTTCATCGACAGATTCGTCGCCACGGTGCACAAGCACCTGCCCGATGTGCTGCTGCAGTGGGAGGACTTCGCGACCGTGCATGCACGGCCGATCCTGGCCCGCTATCGCGACAAGCTACTCACCTTCAACGACGACATTCAGGGCACCGCCGCCGTCACACTCGGCGCACTGCACGGCGCCGCCAAGGTCGCCGGTCGCCCGCTGTCGCAGCTACAGGTCGTCATGCTCGGAGCGGGATCGGCCGGCATCGGGGTGCTGGACATGATCCGTCGGGAGATGGAGACGGAGGGACTGTCCGAACAGGCCGCACGGGAACGGATCTGGGTTGTCGACGTGGTGGGGCTGCTGACCGACGACCGCACCGACCTCTCGGCCGAACAGCGGGAGTACGCCCAGCCCGCCAACCGGGTGGCCGGCTGGGGATTGTCGGGTCCGGCCCAGCTCGACGACGTCGTCCACCGCGTCGACGTCGGTGTTTTGTTGGGTCTGTCCACCGCGGCCGGTGCGTTCACCGAGAGCATCGTGCGCGAACTGGCGGGCAAAACCAAGCGGCCGATCATCTTTCCGCTCTCGAACCCAACGAGCCGCGCGGAGGCGCACCCCGCCGAATTGGACCAGTGGACCGACGGGCGGGCGCTGATCGCCACGGGCTCACCGTTCGCTCCGCTGCGCCGCAATGGCGTGGAATATCCTGTGGCCCAATGCAATAACGTCTACATCTTCCCCGCGATAGGGCTTGCAGTGACGGCGGCTCAGGCGACCCGAGTCACCGACGAAATGATGCGGGTCGCCGCGGCCACCCTGGGCGATGCGTCGCCCGCCCTCGCCGACCCCGACCAGCCGTTGTTGCCCGCGTGGTCAGACCTGCCCGACGTGGCCGTCCGCATTGCCCACGCTGTCGCCGTACAGGCCGTGGCGGACGGCGTCGCCCCGAAACGCAGCGACGAGGAAATCGCCGAACGGATCGCACAGGTGCGCTGGATTCCCGCCTACCCTCCACCGCCGGCCTGACGGGCCAGCTGTCGACACGCATCGCCTCAGCGCGACCCGCACGCGCCGCAGCCGTCCAGCGGTACGGTGGGTCTCGATAGCCGGCTCCCCGCCATGCGCGATAGCCAACTCGGAGAACGATGAAGGCACGGACTGCGGCCGCCTTGGCGGTGCTCGCCGCCGCCGCCTGCACGCGGCAAGCCTCCGGACCGCCGCCATCGTCGACCGCGACCGCGCCGGCGAACACCCAAACGGCTGCAACGCCGACGACGTCCGGGCTGAAGCCAGGACCGCATTCCCCGCTTGCCGACGTCGATCTCCCCGCGGGCGCGACCTTCGCGGGCAGCAGCTCGCTGGAAGAACGCTGGAACTACGGAACCTCCTATGCGGCCACCGCGGCGTTCCTGAGCAAGCAGTTCGCCAGCGGACGCAAGTACGACGCGCGCGGTGCGACGTGGTGGCGCGCCCTGCCGCCCTGCTACAACGGCACACACCACGAGAGCCCCCCGGAGGGTTGGGTCACCGACGATTCCACGCGTTGGGTGTGGGCGGACGCCAACACCTCGCTCTCCGTCCAGATCTTTCGGCCGAGCAGCACGGTAACTCCCAGCGAAATCGTGATCGACTACATGCGCCCGGACGACTCGTACGTGTGCAATAGGCAGTAGAGCAGCGCACGCGGCTGACAATCGCGTGCAGAGCAGACCCGTGAGGACGGTGGACGATGGCAGGCAACCAAGAGGGGATCGGCGTGCTGAAACTTCAATGCCCGCAGGCCCATCCGGTGGGCAGGATCCTCAGGGAGGCCCCACATCATCCCGTCATGTACGACCCCGGGGCCGTCGTCGGGCCACGACGATTCTGGCCGGACGAAGACGAGCAGCCGCGATTCACAGCGCACTGCCGGGTCTGTGACAAACCGGTGGGGGAAGTCACGGCGACGCTCCAAAGCCAATTGAGCACCTTGATCGCCGACATGACCCAGTCTGTCGGGACCGCGATGCTGTCGTATCTGTAGGAGCGGCGCGCGCCCGATCGGGTGCATACGGAGCTGCGGGTGCAGGGACGCCTGTGGTCGCGGCCGGTCAGCGGCAGTCGATCCATTCGCCGTGCGCGGCAACGCGCAGCACGTTGCCGATACCGGCCGCGTCGAACGCCGCGACGAATTCATCGACGCCCTCGCTGAAATGGGCCCAGCCGTCGACGTGGGCCGGTATCACCACCTTTGCGCCCAGAACTTCGGCGGCCGCGGCGGCGCGCGCCGACGTCAGCGTCAACGGCCGACCGTGTTCCTTGGTCGGCACGCTGGCGGCCCCCGCGAAGAGCACCGCGATGTCGATGTCGCCGACGCGATCGGCGACGTCCTTGACGGCACCCATCGAGGCGTTGTCGCCGCTGAGGTAAACGGTCGGTAGGCCCGGTCCGGATAGCACGAAACCGGTCACCTCGCAGTTGATGTGACCGCCGGCGTCGCGTTGCCCGTCGGCCGGGCCGTGCACGGCCGGAACAGCTTGCACCGCAAGGGCTCCGGGGCCGCCGGGCAGGTCATACGACTGCCAGGGCGGCAATCCGATCGCCGGCGGTCCCAACCGGCCCGCGGCACCGGGATGGGTCAGCACCAGGGGCGCGGCCAGCGCCATCCGACGGCCGTCGTCGTCCAGATTGTCGGGATGCTGGTCGTGGCTGATCAACACCGCGTCCACCGGCCCCAGCGCGTCGGCGCTCACCGCGGGACCGGTGAGCTTGGTCAGGTAGGCGTGCACCCCGGGCGGATCGAAGGTCGGGTCCATCACGATCCGGCGGCCGGCGATGTCGACGACCGTCGTGGGGCCGCCCAGCACGCTGATCGCAGCGTCCCGTCGTTGCGCGTCGATGAGGGCACTCATGTCGGTACTCACCATTCCGGTTTCGGTTTTGCCAATATGGTTCCCGCAGCGTGGTTTTCAGGATCTTGCCCGTGCGGGCGTGCTGTGCGACGAATCCGCTGACGTGAATTCGTTCCACTCTGTGATACGCGGCCACGCTCCCGCCGGCGACGGCGGCCCCTGGTCGTGCGCCAACATTCCGACGCGTCGTTCGTCGCCGGCCGGGATCACGGCGTCGTCAAACTCTTCGGCTTTCCCCGGTAATGCCTTTAAAATTCGCGAATGACCGGTTCTGTCACACCTGACGAGGCGATCGACGCGATTCGGGGCACCGGCGGTGCGCAGCCCGGCTGCCGGGCACTGCACGCCAAAGGCACGCTGTATCGGGGGACGTTCACCGCGAACCCCGTGGCGGGCGGGCTGTCGCGCGCGGCGCACCTCGACGGTTCGACCGTGCCGGCGCTGGTCCGCTTCTCCAACGGATCGGGAAGCCCGTCACAAAGCGACGCGCTGCCGGGGGTACGGGGGATGGCGGTGAAGTTCACACTGCCCGACAAGTCGACCACCGACGTGTCGACGCAGACCGCCCGCCTGTTCGTGTCCAGCACGCCGGACGGATTCGTCGACCTACTGAAGGCGATGCGGCCCGGCCTGCTGACGCCGCTGCGCATGGCCACATATTTCCTAACCCATCCCCGGCTGCTCGGCGCGTTGCCGGTGCTGCGCGACGCGAACAAGGTGCCGGCCAGTTACGCCACCATCGAATACCACGGCTTGCACGCCTTCCGGTGGATCGGTGTCGACGGCAGCACCAGATTCGTTCGTTACCATCTGGTCCCGGCCGCGGGTGAGAAATACCTGTCGCCGACGGCCGCCCACGGCAAAGGCGCTGACTTCCTCACCGACGAGCTGAAAACCCGTCTCGCGACGGGCCCCGTGCGATTCGACTACCGCGTTCAGATCGCCGGTCCCAAGGACTCGACGGTCGACCCGTCGGCGGCGTGGCGAAGCACACAGTTCGTCACCGTCGGCACGCTCGAGATCACCGGACTCGAGACCGAGCGCGAACATGGCGGCGACATCGTCGTGTTCGACCCGATGCGCGTGACCGACGGCATCGAACCCTCCGATGACCCGGTCCTTCGGTTCCGTACCCTTGCCTATTCCGCGTCGGTCAAGCTGCGCACCGGCGTGGATCGAGGTGCGGAGGCGCCGCACATCTGACGTCGAAGGCGCTCGGCCACGCGGTTTTTGGGGTGGCGCGGCGGCGGACTAACGTGTGCACAAGTGCTGCCTTCCCATATGGTTTTGATCGCCTTGGCCGGGCTCGGCGCCGGCGCCATCAACGCGCTGGTCGGGTCGGGCACCCTGATCACGTTCCCCACACTCGTCGCGCTCGGCTATCCGCCGGTCACGGCCACGATGTCGAACGCGGTCGGTTTGGTCGCCGGCAGCGTGACGGGCACCTGGGGTTATCGCGCCGAGCTGGCGGGTCAGTGGGATCGGCTGCGTTGGCAGCTGCCGGCATCGTTGGCCGGCGCCGCGCTGGGGGCCTTCCTGCTCCTGCACCTCCCCGAAAAGGTGTTCGTCCAGATCGTGCCGGTGCTGTTGGTGCTGGCCCTTGTGCTGGTGGTGGCCGGGCCGCGGATTCAGTCGTGGGCGCGCCGACGGGCCGAGGCGCAGGGACGCTCACCGGAACACATCACACCGACACGGATGGCTGTGCTGGTGTTGGGCACCTTCGTTGTCGGCGTCTACGGCGGCTACTTCACCGCCGCGCAGGGCATCCTGCTGGTTGGCCTCATGGGTGCGTTGCTGCCGGAGTCGGTGCAGCGCATGAACGCGGCCAAGAACCTGATGACCCTGGTAGTCAATGTCGTTGCGGCGATTGGCTACACGCTGGTCGCCTTCGATCGGATCAGCTGGCCGGTCGCCGGTCTCATCGCGGCGGGTTCGCTGGTCGGGGGATGGCTCGGGGCGCGCTACGGGCGCCGGCTGTCGCCGAATGCGTTGCGCGCCACCATCGTGGTGGTCGGCCTGATCGGGCTCTACCGGCTGGTCATGGTGGCGTGACGAAGGGCCGGCGGCGCTACTCAACGCAACGTGGCCTCGGCGGCTTCCTCGACGACGTCCAGCACGTTCCCGCGTTTGCGCCATGCCCGTAGCTGCCGCATCGCCCCGTTGCCCTGCGTGGCGATCCGGTCGAGTTCCGCGATCACCCGGTCGTATTCACCGAGCGCCTCCAACGCGGCGCGCACCCGGTGCACCAGCACGCCGAGCTGCTCACGCGCCGGCACCGCTCCGCAGCCGTTGATCAGGTCGAGCGCGTACCCCGACAGCCCATCGTGGGCGGCCTTCCAGTAGGCCGCCCGCAGCGCGCCGGGCGGCAGGCGCGCAGGCGCATCACCTTTTTCGTGGCCCTCTTTGCGCGCGTCGAGCGCCGTCATCACCGCGGCCCTGATCAAGGTGGCAAGCAGCACGGTTTCGGCGACGGTCGCGGGTACGTCGGCGACCCGGACCTCCACCGTGGGGAACTGCGTCGACGGCCGCACGTCCCAATAGATCATGTCCTCGTCCAGAATCACCCCGGTGTCGACGAGCATGCGGACCACGCGGTCGTATTCGTCGGGTGAGGCGAAGAACGGCGGCGACCCGGCGGCCGGCCACCGTCGCCACAGCACGCTGCGCCAGCTCGCGTGGCCGGTGTCGGCGTTGCGATATACCGGCGAATTGGCCGACAACGCAAGCAGTGACGGCAGCCAGGGCCGCAGCCAGTTGCTCACGTGAATGGCGGCGGTCCGGTCGGGCACCTGCACGTGCACGTGACATCCGCAGATGCCTTGCTCGTGCGCGATCATCCCGAACTCTGCGCCGATCCGGCGGTAACGGGGAGTGTCGGTGACGGGAAACTTGTGCGGCGTCGCGGGTGGCAGCCCCGCAGCCAGTAGCCGAACCCCACAGGCCTCGGCGGCCTGCGTAGCGGTGCGTCGCAGCCGGGTGAGTTCCTCACCGAGTTGGGCGCTCGTCGTCGCCACGCTGGAGGTGGTTTCGACTTGGCAACTGCTCAACTCGAGCTGCAAGGTAACGCCCCGGCGCTGCGCCTCGTCGGCCACCGCGGTGTTGCGGGGCGCCGGCTCGCCCGTCCGCGGGTCGACCAGAAGGAATTCCTCCTCCACACCAAAGGTGGGCCCGAAACTGGAGAAGCCGCTCATCCGGCCCGGTACGGCCGATCAGGGGCGGCGGCCGGCTTTACCAGCGGGCTGCCGCCGCGAGCGCGGCGTCCGCGGTCGGATAGATGGGCAGCAGGCCGTTGAGCCCGCACGCGTCGACGATGCGGGCGACGATCGCCTCACGGCTCACCAAACGCAATTCGAAGCCGCGCTCCCGGCATCGCCGCGCCGCGTCGGCCAGCACCGCGAACGCACAGCAACCCATGAAATCGAGTCCCGTGACGTCGACCACGAAGGGTCCCGGCGCGGTCACGCCGCTGGCCGCCTCGCTGACCAGCCGCCGCCAGGTGTGCTCGTTGCAGGCGTCGATCTCGCCGCCCGCATTGATGAGCACCGCCGGGCCGCTGCGATCCGTGGTCGTCCGCAGCGTGCTGTGTGGATCGGCCAGCTCGTAGACCAGCCGCGTGCTGAGCATCAAATGCGGGCTGGACATGGGTTCTGCAATAACCAGGCTCATAATCGTGGACTCCCTAATCGACCGGCGCCGGTGGCGCCGGGATGGATGCCCGTCCTGCTGTCTGAAGACAGACGACTCGCGATTGGCGAACCGCGAATCTCATTTGTATAACGAGACAGGGCGGTCTGTCTACATGTCGCCGCTAAGAGTATGGTAAGGCTCGCTATGACAAGCCACGAGTTCACGACGCCGGCCGTGCCGGCTCGTGAACGCATCCTGGCGGCAGCGTACGAGCTGTTCAGCCGCCGCGGGATCCGGGCTGTCGGCACCGACGAGGTGATTGAGCGGGCCGTTGTCGCCAGGGCAACTCTCTACCGTCATTTCGCGACCAAGGACGACCTAGTACTGGCCGTGCTGGAGCGGCGCGAACAACTGTGGACGCACGGGTTGATCGAGGAGCAGTCACGCCAGCGGGGCGAGACGCCCGAAGAACAGCTGCTGGCGATCTTCGACGTCATGCACGACTGGTTTCAGCTCCGCGATGGTTACGAGGGCTGCTCGTTCATCAACGTGTTGCTCGAGTTGGGGCCGGAGCATCCGGCCGGACGGGCCAGCATCGCGCACATCGACCACGTCCGCGACATCGTGCGTCACCGCGCTTTTGCGGCAGGGCTGACCGACGTCGAGGACTTCGCCTCGTCATGGCACATCCTGATGAAGGGCGCCATCATTCTGGCGGCGGTGGGTGACCTGGACGCCGGGCTGCGCGCTCGCAAGATGGCCAGCACGCTGATCGAAGAGCACCGGCCGGTAGCGCCGGCCGAGGTCGGCGAGGCGGTGGGTTAGCTCGCCGAGGCGCGGATTTCACGCGGCATCGGCTGCGGTGGTGCCGGTTTTGCGGGAGTGCTCGGCTTCGAGTTCGGCGATCGCCCGAGATGTGCGTTCGCGCAACACGAACGCGGCGATAGCGCCGCCGATGACCGCGATGACCAGGGCGATCCAGGAGAACCGCTCCATCCAGCGTTCGGCGGCCATTCCGGCGTAGTAAACCAGCGCGGTGGTGCCGCCCGCCCAGCAGATCGCGCCCGACACATTGGCCGCGAGGAAGCGCGGGTACGGCATTTTCAGGGCTCCGGCCAGTGGCCCGGCAAATATCCGCAGCAACGCGATGAAACGGCCGAAGAAAACCGCCCGAACGCCCCAGCGGTTGAACAACTTCTCGGCGAGGGCGACATGTCCGGGACCGAAGTGTTTGGGGAACCGCGCGCCGAGTCGGTCGAAGAGCGGCATGCCGAAGCGGCGGCCGATCGAGTAGCCGATCGAGTCGCCGACCACCGCGCCGATCACCGCGGCGGTGCCGACGCCGACCGGGTTGACGGCGAGGTCGTGATGCGACGACATCAGCGCGGCGCTGACGAGCACGATCTCTCCGGGAAGGGGGATGCCCAGGCTCTCGATTCCGACCACACTGCCGACCACAAGGTAGACCGCGAGCGGCGGAATGGATTGCAGCAAAGCATCCACATTCATGGGTCAAGGATGCCTGACCGGCGGTCAAACCGCGCCGCAATGTCCGGGCTTTCCGCCGGCCTGCCCTGGCGCGGTTCGCTCGGCGTGCTGAGGGGTTCCAGCATCGGACGTTTGGGCACTCGCCCGTCGGCCGAAGACAGGCCGCGCATCCGGCGCCACACCCAGGGCATGAGACTGTCTTGGGTCCAGCGCAGCTGTTCGTAGGCGCTGGCCGGGAATGACAGTTCCAGGGGAGAGCCGCTCGCGTGGGCCCAATCATGATTGCTGTCGGGCAAATTGAGAGCCTCGGCCGCCGCGGCGGCGAACAAGATGTGCCCGTTGGTGGATGCGTGGACGCGGTCGACGGCCCACGTCTCAACGTTGCGCATCGACGGCGCGTTGTACAGGTCGACGAGCCTGAACCCGTAGCGATGGGCGGCCGCCGAGATCGCGTTGTTGATGCGGCTGAGCCGCCTCGACACGATCCGGCCGAGCGGGAGGAACTGCGCGACGTTCGGGAAGGTCGTCGTCACCACCGTCGCCCCCGATTGGGCCAGCGCGGCGTAGGTGTCTTCGAGGTCGCCGAGCGCACGGCCGAACGATCGTCCCGGCTGGATGACGTCGTTCATTCCGGCGCACACGGTGATGAGGTCCGGCCGCATCGCCAGCGCCGGCGGAACCTGTTCGCCGAGCACGTCGGCCATCCGCTTGCCGCGGATCGCCAGGTTGGCGTATTGCAAACCCGGGTAGACCGAATCGATCATCGCGGCGAGCCGGTCGGCGAATCCGAGCAGGCCAACGACGTCGTCGCCATCCCACAAGCCCTCGGTCTGGCTGTCGCCGATGGCGACGTATCGGCTGTATCCGGCCCCGATCGCCCCAAGCACGAAGCCGAGACTAATCGCACCTTTGTGGTGAGCTGCAATGTGGCGCTGGCTCGATACCGACAAACTCCCCGAAGGCGGCGGCGTTCCGCACCGGCCCGCCGCTAGGCGACGCGAGTACGCCTGGGTTAGCGTCCTCGTCTATGGCCACGCGGCGGAAGGTCAATTCGCTTCGGACTAGGGGTCGCGCGGAGGTAGCCATCGGTGTTTCGGTGACGCTGGTGGTCTTCGTCGCCGGGCTGCTCTGGGCCAAGTGGATGCCGTATGCGGCGAAAGCCGCTAAGGCCGATCGGACCCATCATTGGTCGGGTTCCAACGTCCTCACGGTCGGCGGGGTGCACGCCGGGGACGCGCCGACGTGGCACGCCGCCGCAACCTTCTTTCACGCGTACGTCCTGTCGATCTGGCAGGCACTCGTGGTGGCGCTGCTGATCAGCGCCTCAATACAGGCTTTCATGCCACGGTCGTGGCTGCCGCGCGCGTTGAACCGCCGTCGGCTGCTCTCGAGCGGACTGGCCGGCGGGGTCGCCGGAATGCCGTCGATGATGTGCACCTGCTGCGCCGCGCCGGTTGCGGTCACCTTGCGTCGCAACGGCGTCAGTCCCGCCTCGGCCGTTGCCTTCTGGCTCGGGAATCCGATGCTGAATCCCGCGGTGCTCGTTTTCTTGTTCTTGGTCGCGCCCTGGCAATGGACACTGACCAGGACGGTCGTCGGCCTCGTCACGGTGCTCGCCGTTGCGGTATCGGTGGGACTGGTGGCCCGCACGCGCGCTGGTCCGCAGCCGCCGCTGGAGATGAACGCCGCCGTTGTGGGGGAGACCACGGCGGCCGGGCTCGCGGCCCCTCGCAGATTTGTGCGGGCGCTGCTGCGGTTGTGCCTGATCCTGTTGCCGGAGTACCTGGTCATGGTGCTCGTCATCGGGGCGTTGCGGGGTTGGCTACTCACTTTGAGCCAGCCGGCGCATCGCGGCCTGCTGGTCGTCGTGCTCGCCGCGATCGCGGGCACGCTCATCGTGATCCCCACAGCGGGCGAGATTCCTATCCTGCAGGGCCTGGCGCTGCTCGGGGTCTCGTCGGGAACGCTCGGTGCGCTGCTGATCACCCTTCCGGCCGTCAGCGCTCCGGGCGCCGCGATGGTCGCCCGCAGCTTCGGGTGGAAGGCCATCGCGACGGCGACGTTCGTGGTGATCATGGCCGGGTTACTCGGCGCGGCGGTCCTGAGCCTGTTGTGAGTCCGCGGGTACTGGGGCAACCGGGCCGTTGGCTTCGTAGATGCTGGCCAGCCAGATGTGCACCAGCGTATCGATCACCCGGCCTGCGGGGATGGAGGGCTCCTCGTCGGTGAACGTCGCGGCCATCACCCGTTCGTTCAGCAGGTTCAGTGCGACGGACAGGTCCTCGGCGAGGAACGTGTCGGGCGCGGCGCCGCGTTGGCGCTCGGCCTTGATCGCCGCGGTGGTATAGGCGATCCACTTCTGCATGAGGGTCGACCACAGCTGACGGACTTCGGGGTTGGTGGCTTTGGCCGCCGCGCCGGCCACGGCGACCGCCCGGTGCGACCCGGACACCTCGAAGAAGGCCTCGATGCGCGACCGCCACAGCGTCGCGGGATCGCCCGACAGCGTCGCGCCCAGAGCCGTCAGCGCCGCGTGTGCCTTGCTGTTCATCTGGTCGAGCAGCGACAACAACACCGCGTTTTTCGACTGGAAGTAAAAGTAGAAGGTAGGCCGCGAGATGCCCGCGCCTCGGGCCAGGTCATCGACCGAGAAATCGGCCAGCGGCCGCTCCTGGAGGAGGCGTTCGGCGGTGGCCAGGATCGCTTGTTCGCGGTTGTCGCCCGAGTGGTGCGAGGAACGCCGGCCACGCGAGGCGTGCAGGTACGCGGCCTGCGTCGAGCGGTCGGACACGTGAGTTACTTTATGGACACGTCGATATACATCAACGAAATTGTTGATTAAAACCAACGATATTGTCGATTAAGATTGGCGGTTTGTTTCTCGGCCAATTTGTTTAATGGTCGACGGCTCGTCGAAATTCGTATCATCACAACCTGGTCGTGGGGGAGATCTTCGGCCCGTGCTGACGCGTCGGTGCGGCGGGAGGGCGGACAAAGCGACCCGAAAAAGATTCAGCGTGCGCCATGCGGGGAACAACGATTGCATGCCGTGTATCGATCGGCGCACGGTCCTCTGCGCGATTGCCTGCGGAGTATTGGCGAGCATCACGCGTGCACAAATCGCCGGCGCGTCGGCCCTTCGTTGGAACATCCCGTTGGGGCCGGTCCCGGCGCCCTCGGGCGTCCTCAGCCGGGTGCCCGGCGACAGCAATCGGATCGTGCTGACCGTTGACGACGGCGCCAGCACGCCGGTGGTGGCGGCGTTCGCGCAATTCGCGCAGGACAGCGGAACCCGGCTTACCTTTTTCGTCAACGGCGCCAACCCTTCATGGTCGGTCAACGCTCCGGCGCTTCGCCCGATGGTGGATTCCGGGCAGGTTCAAATGGCGAACCACACCTGGTCGCACCCGAACCTCAGCCACCTGGGGCTGGGCGCGGTGGGCGATCAGATCCGACGCAACGCCGATTTCCTGAGCAACACCTACGGTGCCGACGGCACTCCGTTTTTCCGGCCGCCCTTCGGGGCCCACAACGCCGACATCGACCGGGTGGCCGCCGATCAGGGGTACACCTCGATCACCATGTGGAGCGGGGACGTCGGTGACTCGGCACCCGAGAACGAAAGCAGCCTCGTGACCCGTGCGTCCAAGTCGTTTCAGCCGGGCCAGATCGTGCTCATGCACGCCAACCTGCCCACCATCACGCACTGCTACGGACAGCTGCTCGACCTCATCCACAGCCGCAACCTGCAGACCGCCACCCTGCGAGAGGTTTTTTGACGAAGCGGGGCCTGGGCGCACTGTAAGTCGTTGGTGTTGGCCAGAATTCGAGGGGCGCTGCGCTGCCGGCCGGATTCGATGCACCCGGTGGCCTTGCTCGCAGCGGGAATACTGCTATTGAGCGTCTGAATACGGGCTTGAAACATCGAAGGGGCCGATTATGGAATCCATCTCGTTGACCAGCCTCGCCTCCGACCAGCTGGCCGAGGCGGAACGTTCGCACAGCGGACGGGCCGCGCACACCATCCACGGGGGTCACACCCACGAGCTTCGGCAGACCGTGCTGGCGTTGCTCGCCGGCCGTGACCTCGCCGAACACGACAGCCCCGGTGAGGCCACGCTGCAGGTGCTGCAGGGTCACGTGCGGCTGACTACCGGCGCGGACGTCTGGGACGGCAAGACCGGTGACTACCTCGCGATCCCGGCGGAACGGCATGCCCTGCACGCGGTCGAGGATTCGGTGATCATGTTGACCGTGCTGAAAAGCATCCCCTCGGGTCAGTAGCCGGCATCTCCCACTCCCTGACCGGCTGGGGGTCGTCGTAGCGCCGGGTCGTCACACCCCGCGCAGGTAGCGCTTGGCGATGACGCGTTGGGCCACCGACACCAGCGGGCCGCCGGCCTTGCTCCACCAGGTCGCGGGCCGGGAGAACGCCGACACCTCGGCGAAGACCGCGGACGTGGCCGGGTCGCGGCGCACGACGAAGCGTTCCTCGCCGGACTCCGGATGGCCCGGCAGGGTGCCATACGCGAATCCGCGGATGTCGGGTTCGTCGATGACGTACACCACGCGGCACGGCGCCGGCAGGAAACCCATGCGCACCACCACCACCGTGGAGACTTCCGCGACCTCGGAGCTGGCCTGCACCCGCAGGCCGGCTCCGCGCTGCATGCCCCAGCGCATCACGGCGTCGGCGGCTTGCTCGAAACGCTCCCGGCCCGTGCCGATTTGATCCTCCACGCGCAGGTGGTCGTACCCGGCGGGCAGCTCCCCCGACGCGGTTGCCCCGATCTCCGGATAGGTCAGCGGAAGCTCCTCGAACGCTGCCAGGTCCACCTAATCAGCTTGCCACGTCAACACACCCGGCGGCGTACGGTCGGAGACGTGACCGCGCACAACTCGCATGGTGTTACCCAAGCGTCGGGGACATTCACCCTCGGCGGCGACTTGACCGTCAACCGGCTCGGTTTCGGCGCCATGCGCCTGACTGGCAAGGGCGTGTGGGGTCCTCCCGCCGACCGCGACGAATGCGTTCGGGTGTTGCGGCGGGCCGTCGAACTCGGCGTCAACTTCATCGACACCGCAGACTCCTACGGCCCCTACGTCTCCGAGGACATCATTCGCGAGGCGCTGCACCCCTATGACGGATTGGTGATCGCGACCAAGGCGGGGCTACTGCGTACGGGCCCGGACGTCTGGATCCCGCTGGGTAATCCGAGCTACCTGCGCCAGGAATGCGAGATGAGCCTGCGCCGCCTCGGCGTCGCCACCATCGACCTTTTCCAGCTGCACCGCATCGACCCCGACTTCCCGCTGGCGGACCAGGTGGGCGAGCTGGTCGCGCTGAAGAACGAGGGCAAGATCCGCCACATCGGATTGTCCGAGATCGACGTCGATCAGCTCAGCGCGGCCCAGGAGATCACGCAGATCGTCTCGGTGCAGAACATGTACAACCTGGCGTCGCGGGGGGCCGAACCGCTGCTGGACGCCGCAACCAGCCGGGGTATCGGGTTCATCCCGTGGTTCCCGCTGGCCGCCGGGCCGCTGGCCGCCGCGGACGGCCCGTTGCGGCGCATCGCCTCCGAACACGACGCCACGCCGTCGCAGCTGGCACTGGCGTGGTTGCTGAAACGCTCGCCGGTGATGGTGCCGATCCCCGGCACGTCCCGCGTCGCGCACCTGGAAGAGAACGTCGCCGCCGCTGAGATCACGCTGACCGACGACGAGTTCGACACCCTGGCGGAAGCCGGCGCTCAACGGACGGTCTAACCCCGCGAACGGCCATTCTCACCAAGCGATCCCGTCTGTGGCTGTGCCACACGGGGTGGGGGGCAATACGGTGGTCTGGTGGGAGAACTTCAGGAACACCCGGGGGGCGGCTTCAACCCACCCGAACCGACGACCAAGGGCGGGCCGGATTACGGCAGATTCATCGACGCCGTGCGCACGCTGCAGGACCATGCGCGTTCAGTCGACGCGCCCGACGAGGTGATCACCGAGGCCGCAGAGCTGCTGGAGAAGGTGTCGCTGTTTCTCAGCCCGTTCAACGCCGACGAGTGGGAGTCGCCGTCTGGGCGCCGGATGGATCTGCCCATGCGGGGCAACCTCCTCACGGTTCCCATGTCGGCGCGCAGGGGTCCGGACGGCCGGATTCGCGGCTGGGCCCGATTCGCCCGTTTTCATCTGGGGCGTAACGGCGCCGTGCACGGCGGAGCCCTGGGCATGCTCTTCGACACCGTGCTCGGGTTGACGTCGTCGATACTCACCGGGGGTCCCTATCAGCGCACCGCTTACCTCAAGGTCGATTACCGCCGGATCGTGCCGATCGAGAAGGAATTGCAGTTCGATGCGGGGGTAGACCGGGTCGAGGGGCGCAAGATCTTCGTGTCGGGGCGACTGCACGACGGCGACACGCTGCTGACCGAGGCCGACGCGTTGTTTGTGTGGCTCAAGTCGGACCAGCCGTGAAGGCGGTCGGGTAAGGTTTCGCGCCGCTAATGGCTTGGGCCCGGCAAGGACGACCCCGATAGCATTGGCATCGGTTAATCAGCGTATTCAGTCAAACTGACATTGGAGACCCGACCCGATGAGCGTCGCCGCACAGCCCGCCCCAGGAGCCGATGGCGGCGACCCGCAGCGCCCGGCGGCGCCGGGCTTGCGGTCGCAGCAAGCCCCGATCCGGGTTCCTGCCGGGACTACCGCGGCAGCCGCCGTCGGGGAGGCGGGGTTGCCGAGGCGGGGCACGCCCGACGCGATCGTGGTGGTGCGCGACGCCGACGGCAAGCTGCGCGACCTCAGTTGGGTGCCCGACGCCGACGCCGAAGTCGTTCCGGTGGCGGCCAACACCGACGAGGGTCGCAGCGTCATCAGGCATTCGGCGGCGCACGTGTTGGCGCAGGCCGTCCAGGACCTCTTCCCGCAGGCCAAACTGGGCATCGGGCCGCCCATCACCGACGGCTTCTACTACGACTTCGACGTTGCCGAGCCGTTCACGCCGGAGGACCTGGCGGCGCTGGAAAAGCGGATGCGCCAGATCGTCAAGGACGGACAGCTGTTCGACCGGCGCGTCTACGAGTCCAAGGACCAGGCCCGCCGCGAGCTGGCCGACGAGCCTTACAAGCTCGAACTCGTCGACGACAAGTCCGTCGGGACCGACTCGATGGCCGAAATAATGGAGGTCGGTGGCGACGAGCTCACCGCGTACGACAACCTCAATCCCCGCACCCGCCAACGGGTCTGGGGCGACCTGTGCCGGGGACCGCACATCCCGACCACCAAGCACATCCCGGCGTTCACGCTGACCAGAAGCTCCGCCGCCTATTGGCGGGGCGATCAGAAAAACGCCAGCCTGCAGCGCATCTACGGGACCGCGTGGGAGTCACCGGAGGCGCTCGACCACCACCTGGAGATGCTCGCGGAAGCCCAGCGCCGTGACCACCGCAAGCTCGGGGTCGAGCTGGACCTGTTCAGCTTCCCCGACGAAATCGGTTCCGGTCTGGCGGTTTTCCATCCCCGCGGCGGCGTCGTGCGCACCGAGCTGGAGGACTACTCGCGGCGCAAGCACGCCCAGGCGGGCTACGAGTTCGTCAACACCCCGCACATCACCAAGGAGCAGCTGTACATCACGTCGGGCCACCTGCAGTGGTACGCCGACGGCATGTTCCCGCCCATGCATCTCGACGCGGAGTACAACGAGGACGGCACGGTGCGCAAGCCCGGGCAGGATTACTACCTCAAGCCGATGAACTGCCCGATGCACCATCTGATCTACCGGTCCAGGGGGCGCTCGTACCGCGAACTTCCGTTGCGCCTATTCGAGTTCGGCACCGTCTACCGCTACGAGAAATCCGGTGTGGTGCACGGGCTGACGCGAGTGCGCGGCATGACGCAGGACGATGCCCACATCTACTGCACGTCTGAGCAGATGCGCGACGAGCTTGCCTCGTTGCTGCGCTTCGTGCTGGACCTGCTGGCCGACTACGGCCTGGATGACTTTTATCTGGAGTTGTCCACCAAGGACCCGGACAAGTATGTGGGCTCCGATGAGGTGTGGGACGAGGCGACCGAGGTGCTGCGTGAGGTCGCCGAGGCCTCCGGTCTACAGCTGGTGCCCGACCCGGGCGGCGCGGCGTTCTACGGCCCGAAGATCTCGGTCCAGGTCAAGGACGCGTTGGGCCGCAGTTGGCAGATGTCGACCATCCAGCTGGACTTCAACATGCCCGAGCGGTTCGACCTGGAGTACACCGCCTCTGATGGGACGCGCCGTCGACCCGTCCTCATTCACCGGGCGCTGTTCGGGTCGATCGAGCGGTTCTTCGGCATCCTCACCGAGCACTACGCGGGGGCGTTCCCGGCGTGGCTGGCGCCCGTTCAGGTGGTCGGCATCCCGGTCGCCGACGAGCACGTGGCCTACCTGAAAGATGTTGCTGAGCAGCTGAAGTCGCACGGAGTGCGGGTCGAGGTGGACGCCAGCGACGATCGGATGGCCAAGAAGATCGTGCATCACACCAGCCAGAAGGTGCCGTTCATGCTGCTGGCCGGTGACCGCGACGTGGAGGCCGGGGCGGTGAGCTTCCGCTTCGGTGACCGCACGCAGATCAACGGCGTGGCCCGCGACAGCGCGGTCGACACCATCGTCAAGTGGATTGCCGATCGCGAAAACGCTGCTCCCACAGCCGGACTGGTGAAAGTGGCAAGTGGTGAGTGACCGTGAGTGATCGCGAACGGGCCGAGGAGCGGGCCGGCCGCGGAGAGGACACCATTCGCGACACGGGCGTCGGCGAGCAAGATCACCTGCAGCGACTGTGGACACCGTACCGGATGACGTACCTGGCCGAAGCGCCGGTGAAGCGTGACAACAACTCCTCGGGCAAACCCGAGCACCCGTTCACCTACATTCCGCACCTGTCCGACGAAGACGGCCTGGTGGTCGCCCGCGGCGAACTCGTCTACGCCGTGCTCAACCTCTACCCCTACAACCCCGGGCACCTGATGGTGGTGCCCTACCGGCGGGTTTCCGAGCTCGAGGACCTGACCGATGCGGAGAGCGCGGAGTTGATGGCCTTCACCCAGAAGGCAATTCGCGTCATCAAGAACGTGTCGCGACCGCACGGCTTCAACGTCGGCATGAACCTGGGAACGTCGGCGGGCGGATCATTGGCCGAGCATTTGCACGTCCACGTCGTGCCGCGCTGGGGTGGCGACGCGAACTTCATCACCATCATCGGCGGGTCGAAAGTGATCCCGCAGTTGCTGCGCGAAACCCGTCAGCTGCTGGCCACCGAGTGGGCGAAGAGCTCATGAGCCGCGCCGGCGACGATGCAGTGGGGGCACCACCCGCTTGCGAGGGACGAAGCGATGGGGCGAAGAGCTCATGAGCAAAGTGCCGTTCCTGTCCCGGGCGGCGTTCGCGCGGCTCACCACTCCGACCGCCAGGGCATGTCTCCGGGTGGGCTTGACCCCGGATGCCGTCACCATTTTCGGCACCATCGTTGCCGTGGCGGGGGCCCTGACGCTGTTCCCGATGGGCAAGCTGTTCGCCGGCGCACTGGTGGTCGCGTTCTTCGTGCTCTTCGACATGCTGGACGGCGCGATGGCCCGGGAACGGGGCGGCGGCACCCGCTTCGGCGCGGTGCTGGACGCCACCTGCGACCGCGTGAGCGACGGGGCGGTGTTCTGCGGGCTGCTGTGGTGGGTCGCGTTCGGCCTGCGGGACCGGCCGCTGGTGGTCGCGACCCTGATCTGCCTGGTGACCTCGCAGGTGATTTCCTACATCAAAGCCCGGGCCGAGGCGAGCGGGCTGCGCGGCGACGGCGGCATCATCGAACGGCCGGAACGGCTGATCATCGTGCTGATCGGTGCCTGGCTGTCGGATCTTCCGGTGTACCCGTTGCCGTGGGCACTGCCGGTGGCGATGTGGCTGCTGGCGGCGGCGAGCCTGGTCACCTGCGCACAGCGGCTGCACACGGTGCGGACTTCGCCCGGGGCCGGCGATCCCATGGTTCCGTTGCCGCCGGCCGGTGACCGCGCCAAGCCCGGTCCGGAACACCGGGGAGCGGGCGAGCCGTGATCCCCACTCGGCCGGGCCTGCACACGATTGGGCTGCCACGCCACCCGATGAGCCGCCTGGTGACCCGGAACGCGATCGACTGGGCATACGCGACCGGCTGGATGGCGGTGCGTGTGATGCCGGAATCCGCCGCGCGCACCGCATTCGACAGCGGGGCCCGCTACGCGGCCCGCCGCGGCGGCCCGGACCAGTTGCGCAAGAACCTGGCCCGGGTCATCGGTGTGGCGCCGGCCGACGTGCCGGACGCGTTGATGCGAGCCTCGCTGGCCTCCTACGGGCGCTATTGGCGAGAGGCCTTCCGGCTGCCGACGATGAACCTCCCCGCGCTGGCCCGCCGGCTCCACGATTGCGTCCTCGGGCAAGACAATCTGGATGCGGCGCTGGCCGCGGGGCGCGGGGCGGTGGTGGCCTTGCCGCACAGCGGCAACTGGGATATGGCCGGGGTGTGGCTGGCGCACACCCACGGCACCTTCACCACCGTCGCGGAACGCCTCAAACCCGAGTCGCTGTACCGGCGTTTCATCCGGTACCGCGAAAGCCTCGGCTTCGAGGTGCTGCCGCTGTCCGGCGGCCGGCGGCCGCCCTTCGAGGTGTTGTGCGAACGGCTGCGGGAGAACCGGGTGGTGTGCCTGATGGCGGAGCGCGATCTCACCCGCACCGGTGTCCAGGTCGACTTCTTCGGCGAACCCACCAGGATGCCGGCCGGACCGGCGAAGCTGGCGATCGCAACCGGGGCGGCCCTTTTGCCGGTGCACTGCTGGTTCGAATCCCATCAGGTTCAAGGCTGGGGCCAGTCGATACACCCGGCCCTCGATTGCGCCAGCGGCGACGTAACCGCCATCACGCAGGTGCTGGCCGATCAGTTCGCCAAGAACATCGCCGCCCATCCCGAGGACTGGCACATGCTGCAGCCGCAGTGGCTGGCCGACCTGTCCACCGAAAGGCGGGCCAAACTTGCCGGGCGCGGGGACACCTGATGCGGATCGGAATGATCTGTCCGTACTCGTTCGACGTCCCGGGCGGGGTGCAGTCGCACGTGCTGCAACTGGCCGAGGTGACGCGCGCCCGGGGGCACGAGGTGAGCGTGCTCGCGCCGGCTTCCCCGCACGCCTCGCTGCCCGACTACGTCGTCTCCGCGGGCCGCGCCGTCCCCATCCCCTACAACGGGTCGGTGGCCCGGCTGCGGTTCGGCCCGGCCACCCACCGCAAGGTCAAAAAGTGGCTCGTGGAAGGCGACTTTGATGTGCTGCACCTGCACGAGCCCAACGCGCCGAGCCTGTCGATGCTGGCCCTGAACATCGCCGAGGGGCCGATCGTGGCGACGTTTCACACGTCGACCACCAAATCGCTGACACTGACCGTCTTCCAGGGCATCCTGCGGCCGATGCACGAGAAGATCGTCGGCCGGATCGCGGTGTCCGACCTGGCCCGGCGCTGGCAGATGGAGGCGTTGGGAACAGACGCCGTGGAGATCCCCAACGGCGTGGACGTCGAGTCGTTCGCCACGGCGCAGCCGCTGCCGGGATATCCGCGGCCGGGCAGGACGGTGCTGTTCCTGGGCCGCTACGACGAGCCGCGCAAGGGCATGTCGGTGCTGCTCGACGCGCTGCCGCGGGTGGTTGAGCGCTTCGCCGATGTGCAGCTGCTGATCGTGGGCCGCGGCGACGAGGACGAATTACGCCGCCAGGCAGGCGAATCGGTGAAGCACATGCGTTTCCTCGGCCAGGTGGACGACGCCGAGAAGGCGTCGGCGATGCGCAGCGCCGACGTGTACTGCGCGCCCAATACCGGGGGGGAGAGCTTCGGCATCGTCCTGGTCGAGGCGATGGCCGCCGGGACCGCGGTGGTGGCCAGCGACCTGGACGCCTTCCGGCGCGTGTTGCGCGACGGAGAGTGCGGCCGGCTGGTGCCGGTCGACCGCCCGGAGTTGCAAGGCGCCGCCCTGGCCGACGCGCTCATCGAGGTGCTCGAGGATGACGCGCTGCGGCAACGCTACGTGGCGGCCGGCTCGGCGGCGGTACACCGCTACGACTGGTCGGTGGTGGCGAGTCAGATCGTGCGGGTATACGAGACGGTCGCCGGGTCCGGCGCCAAGGTCCAGGTGGCCAGCTGATGACGTGGCTGCTTGTTGCGATCTTGGTGTTGGTGGCGGCGACGGTGGGCGCCTGGGCCTATCAGACGGCCAACCGGCTGGACCGCCTGCACGTCCGCTACGACCTGTCGTGGCAGGCCCTCGACGGTGCGCTGGCGCGGCGCGCGGTGGTGGCGCGCGCCGTCGCGATCGATGCCTATGGCGGCGCGTCGGAGGGCAGACGACTGGCGGCGCTGGCCGACGCCGCGGAGGGCGCGCCGCGGCACGGGCGTGAGAACGCGGAAAACGAGCTCTCGGCGGCGCTGGCGGTGGTCGATCCCGTGTCGCTGCCGGCGGGCCTGATCGCCGAGCTGGCCGACGCCGAGGCGCGGGTGGTGCTGGCCCGCCGATTCCACAACGACGCCGTGCGGGACACGCTCGCGCTGGCCGAACGGCGCCTGGTCCGCACCTTTCGGCTCGGCGGAACCGCGGGCCTGCCAAGCTATTTCGAGATCGTCGAGCGCCCCCACGCGTTGGCACACGGCGAGCGCGGTGTGCTCAACCACCGCACCTCGGCGCGGGTGGTGCTGCTCGACGCGACCGGCGCGGTGCTGTTGCTGTGCGGGTCGGATCCGGCGGTCACCGGCCGCGAGGCGCCCCGGTGGTGGTTCACCGTGGGCGGCGAAGTGCGGCAAGGCGAGCGGTTGGCCGAGGCCGCCGCGCGGGAGCTGGCCGAAGAGACGGGCCTGCGGGTCGCGCCGGCCGACATGATCGGGCCCGTCTGGCGGCGCGACGAGGTCTTCGAATTCAACGGCTCGCTGATCGACAGCGAGGAGTTCTACCTGGTGTACCGCACCCGCCGATTCGAGCCGTCCATCGCGGGACGAACGGAGTTGGAACGCCGTTACATTCACGGTGCCCGTTGGTGCGACGCGAACGACATCGCCGAGTTGTCCGCGGCCGGCGAGCAGGTATATCCGCTGCAACTGGGCGAGTTGTTGCCGACGGCCAACCTGCTGGCGGACGGTGCCGCCGACACCGGGGCCGGTCACGCCGGAGCCGGTGTGCCTCAGCCCATCCGCTGACGCATGCGGCGCGGGTCTCGTCCCGGGAGCCTCAGGGAAATCAGGGGAACGGCGGCACCGCGGGCGGCAAGCCCACATCGGCCAGTGCGTCGTAGACGCCTTGCACGGTGCCCTGCTGCAGCTCGACTGCGACCGTCGCCGGATCGACGTTGGGGAACAGCCCGAACGGCGTGGGCACATCCTGATAGGCGGTGCGGTCGTAGCCCAGCTCGACGAGCACCCGCAGGTCCGGCTGGACCAGGTCGGCCAACGGGTTTCCCACCAAGGGGATGGCACGCAGCGGGTCCAGCAGCGGCAGATCCGGGTTGGGAATCAGGATGTAGGTGGTCTGGGTGTCTCCCGGAGACACCGGCTCGACCACACCCGAGGCGATCTGGGAGGGCGTCAGGGTGTCGTACGCGGGGTGCACGAAAAAGATGCCCGCGATGGCGTTGGCGTCGGCCAAGATATCGATCGGGTACTGCGGGAAGTCGGCGACGCCGTCGTATTGGAAGGCGTAATCGATGGTGGGGTAGGCGTTGGTGGGAGTCGCGCCATAACTCGTGAAACCTGGTAGGGACAAACCGGGGAGCCGCGCGAACAACCCACCGTCGGGCCGGTCCGGATTACCGGCCAGCACGAAGGACAGCTGGTCCGGAGCCGGCCGCACGCCGGGCGGCAGGGTTTCCAGATAGCGCATTTCCACGGTGGCCACCACGGCGCTTTGCGAGACGCCGAAGACGACGGTGTGGTTTCCCGCAGCCTGCTGCGCCATGATCGCGGCGTTCAGGTTCGCCACACCCTGGGCCACGGACGCGTCAAGGCTCAGACTGGTGGGTCCGGTGAAGGGAAACAGCTTCTCGGGCGTCACCAGGAAGTACGCGGTGTAGTTGGGATGAGTCGGGGTGATGAACTCCTCAGCGAACGTCACCGTGCCGGGCCGAGGTAGCGGGTTGAATCCGGTGCCCCCCATGATCAACGCGGTTTCCCCGGGGCCGGTACCCACCTGGTTTTCGTTGATGAGCAGCACGCCGACGTTGCCGTTACCGGGGCGCCCGAAGCCGATAAGTCTGCTGCCGGTGTTCCCGATGCCGAAGTTCGCGTTGCCGATGTTGGCGATCCCGAAATTCCCATTGCCCAGGTTGCCGATTCCGATGTTTCCGTTACCGATGTTCCCGCTGCCGATGTTGTTGACGCCGACGTTTCCGCTACCCACATTGAAGGTGCCGGTAGCCAAATCCACGCTGATTTCCGGGAGCCCCGAGGCGGCGTAGGCGCTGCTCAGCTCGGCCTGCAGGCTTTGCAGCAGCTGCTGCCACGAGGCCAATTGCGTGGCCGCCGACGCGCCGAGGTGGTAACCAGACATCGCGGCAACGTCCTGCGCCCACATCTGCTCGTATTCGGCCTCGGCGGCCGCGATCGCCGGAGCGTTTAGGCCGAGCAGGTTCGATGCGACCAACGAGACCAGCTCGCTACGGTTCGCGGCCACCACCGTCGGGTGCACGGTGGCGGCCAACGCTATGTCGAAGGCGCGCGTGGCCAACCGGGCCTGGGCGGCCGCCTGCTCGGCCTGCCCCGCGGCCGTGCTCAACCACGCCACGTACGGGCCCGTCGCCTGTGTCATGGCCAGCGCCGCCTGGCCCTGCCAGGACTCGCCGGCGAGCTCAGAAACCACCGCCGCAACCGAGCCCGCGGCGGAGTGCAACTCCTCGGCCACCCCGTCCCAGGCCGCCGCCGCCGCCAGCATCGGGCCCCGGCCCGCACCGGCGAATATGCGCGCCGAATTCATTTCCGGCGGCAACACGGCAAAATTCGTCGCTACGCTGATGTCACTTGGCCTTTCTCGGTAGCCACCACCCAGCCACCACCTAGAGACGCCGCATGCAAAGCGCACTCCGGTAGTCGAAAACCCTATGACATGTCCGCCCGGATCTTGGGGTTTCCGCCTGAGTTGTCCCGCATGCTGGAGAAACCCGGTCGTCGGACACCACTAGACTGGTGCGCGAATTGAACGGGGTGGCGGAGATCAAAGGAAGGTAGTGGACAGGCCAGTGGACAGCGCCGCACAGTCGAGCCAGCGCAACCAGACCGGAACGGCGCGGGTCAAACGCGGCATGGCCGAGATGCTCAAGGGCGGCGTCATCATGGATGTCGTCACCCCGGAGCAGGCCCGCATCGCCGAAGGCGCCGGCGCCGTCGCGGTGATGGCGCTGGAACGGGTTCCGGCCGATATCCGCGCACAGGGCGGGGTGTCGCGAATGAGTGACCCCGACATGATCGAGGGCATCATCGCCGCGGTGACCATCCCGGTGATGGCCAAGGCCCGCATCGGGCATTTCGTGGAAGCCCAGATCCTGCAGAGCCTCGGCGTGGACTACGTCGACGAGTCGGAGGTGCTGACTCCCGCCGACTACACCCACCACATCGACAAGTGGAAGTTCACCGTGCCGTTCGTGTGCGGGGCGACCAACCTCGGCGAGGCGTTGCGCCGCATCGGCGAGGGCGCGGCCATGATCCGCTCCAAGGGCGAGGCCGGCACCGGTGACGTCTCCAACGCCACCACGCACATGCGGGCCATCGGTGGCGAAATCCGCCGGCTGACGTCGTTGTCCGAGGACGAATTGTTCGTGGCGGCAAAGGAATTGCAGGCACCCTACGAGCTTGTCGCCGAAGTCGCCCGGGCGGGCAAGCTGCCGGTCACGCTGTTCACCGCGGGCGGCATCGCCACCCCCGCCGACGCGGCGATGATGATGCAGCTCGGCGCCGAAGGGGTGTTCGTGGGATCGGGCATCTTCAAGTCGGGCTCCCCGGAACACCGCGCCGCCGCGATCGTGAAAGCCACCACGTTCTACGACGACCCCGATGTGCTGGCCAAGGTGTCTCGGGGCCTGGGCGAGGCGATGGTGGGGATCAACGTGGAGCAGATCGCGCAGCCCCATCGCCTGGCCCAGCGCGGCTGGTAAAAACATCCTGTGTCGATCCAAAAAATCCTCGATCTCGAGCAGCTTGAGGTCAACATCTACCGAGGTAGCGTCTTCAGCCCGGAATCGGGTTTCCTGCAGCGCACCTTCGGCGGTCACGTGGCCGGCCAGTCGCTGGTGTCCGCCGTGCGCACCGTCGACCCGCGCTATCACGTGCACTCGCTGCACGGTTACTTTCTCCGGCCGGGAGACGCCAAGGAGCCCACCGTTTTTCTCGTCGAGCGCACCCGCGACGGCGGATCGTTCACCACCCGCCGCGTCAACGCGATCCAGCACGGGGAAATCATTTTCAGCATGGGCGCGTCGTTCCAGACGCCTCAGCGGGGCATCAGCCACCAGGACGCCATGCCGGCGGCGCCGCCGCCGGACGGCCTGCCCGGGTTGGACTCGGTCTGGGTGTACGCGAACTCCGGGTTTCGTCAGTTCGAGGAGTGGGACGTCCGCATCGTGCCGCGGGACCGCATCCAGCTGCTGCCCGGCAAGGCCTCCCAGCAGCAGGTCTGGTTTCGCCACCGCGATCCGCTGCCCGACGACCCGGTGCTGCACATCTGCGCGTTGGCCTACATGAGCGACCTCACCCTGTTGGGATCGGCACAGGTCAATCACCTGGATGAGCGCAAGCACATGCAGGTGGCGTCACTCGACCACGCGATGTGGTTCATGCGCGGGTTTCGGGCCGACGAGTGGCTGCTCTACGACCAGTCGTCGCCGTCGGCCTGCGGCGGTCGGGCTCTGACCCAAGGCAAGATCTTCACGCAGTCCGGCGCGATGGTCGCCGCGGTCATGCAGGAGGGCCTCACCCGCTACGACCGCGGATACCAGCCCGAGACGCAATGATCGTTCGGTGACCGCACCCAAGATCGGCGTTTTGGCGCTGCAGGGCGACACCCGTGAGCACCTGGCAGCGCTGCGCGAAGCCGGAGCCGAGTCCATGCCGGTGCGGCGCCGCAGCGAGCTGGATGCGGTGGACGGGCTGGTCATTCCCGGCGGTGAATCGACCACCATGACCCACCTGCTGCTCGACTTCGAGCTGCTGGAGCCGTTGCGCGGACGGCTGGCCGACGGGCTTCCGGCCTACGGCGCGTGCGCCGGCATGATCATGCTGGCCAGCCAGATCCTCGACGCCGGCGCCAGGGGCCGGCAGGCGCTGCCGCTGCGCGCGATCGATATGACGGTGCGGCGCAATGCTTTTGGGCGGCAGGTGGACTCCTTCGAGGGCGACATCGAGTTCGCCGGCCTGGACGGACCGGTGCGTGCGGTGTTCATCCGCGCACCCTGGGTGGAGCGGGCCGGGGACGGCGTGCAGGTGCTGGCCCGGGCGGCGGGACACATCGTCGCGGTGCGGCAGGGCGCGGCGCTGGCGACGGCGTTTCACCCGGAGATGACCGGCGACCGCCGCATCCACCACATGTTCGTGGACATCGTCAACGGAAAACTCTGACGCCCCATCGGGCGGGCACAGCCGGTGGTCCCGACTCCGTGTGACTCGCGGGGATGCTGAGACGCCGGGGGAGCGGCCGGGCAACCGGCGCCGACCATGCACGTAGACTCGTCTGGCGAACTTTCGAGCAACAGAAGAGCAACAGAAGAGATATGGAACACCGATGAGCGGCCATTCCAAGTGGGCCACCACTAAGCACCAGAAGGCCGTCAAAGACGCGCGCCGAGGCAAGGAGTTCGCCCGGCTGATCAAAAACATCGAGGTCGCCGCCCGTACCGGTGGTGGTGACCCGGCGGGCAATCCGACGCTGTATGACGCCATCCAGAAGGCGAAGAAGACCTCGGTGCCCAACGACAACATCGAGCGCGCGCGGAAGCGAGGCGCCGGCGAGGAAGCCGGCGGCGCCGACTGGCAGACGATCATGTACGAGGGCTACGCGCCCAACGGCGTGGCGGTGCTGATCGAGTGCCTGACCGACAACCGCAATCGTGCGGCCAGCGAGGTCCGGGTGGCGATGACCCGCAACGGCGGCGCGATGGCGGACCCTGGTTCGGTGTCCTACCTGTTCTCCCGCAAGGGCGTCGTCGCGCTGGAGAAGAACGGCCTGACCGAGGACGACGTGCTGACCGCGGTGCTCGACGCCGGCGCCGAGGACGTCAACGACCTCGGCGACAGCTTCGAGGTGATCTCCGAGCCGGGCGATTTGGTCGCGGTGCGTACCGCTCTGCAGGACGCCGGCATCGACTACGAGTCGGCCGAGGCCAGTTTCCAGCCGTCGGTGAGCGTCCCCGTTGACCTCGACGGTGCCCGCAAGGTGTTGCGGCTCGTCGACGCGCTCGAAGACAGCGACGACGTGCAGAACGTCTACACCAACGTCGACCTGTCCGACGAGGTGCTGGCCGCCCTCGACGAGGACTGATCTCGACGCTGTGGGGATCTAGTCGTACCCGTGCCGCATGTCGTCGACGATCTGCGGGTTGTCCAGGGTCGACGGTGGCAGCGAACGCGGCGCGATGTCGCCGGAGAACACGGTCGCGGCGTCGAGCACATGCTGGTCGAGGAAACGCAGCGGCGGCGCGTCAGCCGGCACCCGCGGCGACGGCGCGGCGTTCCCGCGCCGGGCCAGGGCGAATCCCCAGTCACCGAAGGTGGGCACGTGCACGTGGTACGGCATCACCGCGTAGCCGGCGGCCCGGATCGTGGAGACCGTGCGCCAGAACGCGGTGGAAGTGGAAAAGGGGCTGCCCGACTGCACGACCATGAGCCCGTCGGGGGCCAGCGCGTGCGCGGCCAGCGCGTAGAACTCGGTGGAATACAGCCGGCCCAGAGTGGGGGTATCGGGGTCGGGGAGGTCGACGATGACCGCATCGAAGGGCTGCGAGCGAGCTGAAGGACCGTCGAAGCGGCCGCGCAGCCAGGTCATCGCGTCATCGATCACGACGTTGACGCGCGGATTGTCCAGCAAACCGCCGTTGGCGTCGCGCATCGTGGTGCGCGCCAGGTCGATCACCGCGGGGTCGAGCTCGACCTGCACGATCCTGCCGATGCCGGGCTGGCGCAGCAGTTCGCGGGCCGCTAAGCCGTCGCCGCCGCCCAGCACCAGCACCGAGCGCGCGCCGTTCCCGAGCGCCGGGTAGACGAGGCTTTCGGTGTAGCGGTATTCGTCCCGGGTGGAGAACTGCAGGCCCCCGTCGAGGTACAGGCGCATGTCGCTGCCGCGGCGGGTCACCACGATCTCCTGATAGGGCGTGTGCCGGTAGGCGATGATCGGGTCGGCGTAAAGGCGTTGCCTGCTCGTGGTCTCGATGTCGGCCGAGCGGACCAACAGCGTGGCGAGCAGTGCAAGCGCGGCGACCAGGGCGCATAACGCCGTCACCAGCTGCCGGGTGGAGACGATGCGCCGCAACAGGAAGATCGACACGACGGCCGCCGCCGCCAGGTTGATGATGCCGGTGGCCGCCGCGCCGCGGATCATCCCCAGCTGCGGCAACAGCACGAACGGCCATACCAGCCCGCCCAGCAGTGCGCCGAGGTAGTCGGCGGCGTTGAGGTTGGCCAGCATGCGACCGGTATCGGCGGCCATGTCGCCGCCACCCGCCGTCCGGCCGCGCTGCAGCAGCGTCATCAACAGCGGCACCTCGGCGCCCACCAGACCGCCGATCAGGGCCGTACTCGCCGCCAGCACCCACGTTGAGCCCAGCGAGCCGTCCAGAAATCCGAACACCACGTAAAGCGCCGCCGCCGACAGGCCGCCGATGATGCCCAGCAGTGCCTCGACGGCGATGAAGGTGATCGCGGCGTGTGCCAGCAACGGCTTG
>Ga0210389_10000495_pt1 | contig 35971 bp, 25 predicted proteins | sample IncBWH28OmetaG_FD_160127 | JGI IMG/M metagenome (GOLD analysis project Ga0210389, IMG submission 160127) | Forest soil microbial communities from Barre Woods Harvard Forest LTER site, Petersham, Massachusetts, United States - Inc-BW-H-28-O ... | reverse complement strand
CTGGCTCTGGCTCTGGCTCTGGCTCGTGTATTTCGTGATGGTCACGGCCGTGTCGCGAGCCGGGCTCTGGCTCGATGGCGCACGAGATCCAATAGAGCTGGTGCGATGGCGCATCCGCACCAATCCCGGAGCGCGAACTCTGTGGCCACGGTTACTCGGTTAGCTGGTGGGGCCGAACCGCTCCGTCTTGATGCTGGCGGCCGGGTAGCCGGCGTCGATCAGGAGGGACGCGACCGACTCCACGAAGGCGACCGGGCCGCAGATGAAGATCTCCGGCCTGTCCTCGGGCGGGAACGCCGACTCGGCGATGGTGCCCGCGTTGACGCGCGCCACAGCCGTGCCCGGGGGCGCCGAGCGGGTGAAGCGGTAGGTCACGTCCAGGAGCGAGTCCGCGGAACGTTCGGCGAGCTCGTCGGCGTAGATGACGTCGGCCGGGGTGCGCGCGGAGTAGATCAGCCGGGCGGGGACCTTCGCGTTGGCGCGGATGATCGACATCAGCGGGACGACGCCGCTGCCGCCGGCGATCAGCAGCAGGGGCGCCCCCGCGTCGTCGGCGTCCCAGGTGAAGCCGCCGCCGATCGGTCCGCAGATCTCGAACTGGTCCCCCGGCCGGGCGGTCTCCGCCAGGTACGGGGAGACCTCGCCGTCGGCGATCCGCTGGACCGTGAGCTCGAAACGCGCCTCCTCCGGGGCGGACGCGATCGAGTACGAGCGCTGCGCGGTGTAGCCCTGCTCGTCGCGCAGCCGCACGTCGATGTGCTGGCCCGGCAGGTGGTCCGGCCAGCCAGGGACGTCGAGGACGAGCGTGCGGGCGGTCGCGGTCTCCGCCCGCACCGCGGCGACGGTCGCGACCTGCCAGGACAGGTACCGGTAACGCTGCTCGAGCCATGGATCGCCGTAGTCGTGGTAGCCGAGGCTCTCCCAGAAGCCCTGCTCCTCCGCGCGCAGCAGGCGCAGGCCCGTGATCCACTTCGCGGACTTCCACAGGTACAGGTGCGGCACGAGCAGTCGCGCCGGGCCGCCGTGCTCAGGACTGAGCGGGCGGCCGTCGTAGGAGTAGGCGAGCCACGCCCGGCCGCCGCGCAGGTCCGCCAGCGGCAGGTTGGAGGTGTAGCCGTCCGCGCCCTCGGCCAGCACGTACGTGGCGCTGGTCTCGACGTCACGCAGGAGCGTGTCGAGACTGGCTCCCCGCCACTTCGTGTCGAGTTTCGACCAGTTCGTCACGCAATGGAGGTCGGTGGTGACGTCCTCGGCGGGCAGGCTCGTGAACTGCCCCCAGTCCCAGCCGTGTTCCGCGCCCGTCTCCGTGGTGATCGTGAACCGCCACGTTCCCGTGCGCACCACCGGGGTCGGGCCCACGGACAGGACCGGGAACCCGCGTTCCAGGTACTGGCCCGGCGGCACCCTCGGGTTCAGGGTGCCGCCGCCGCGCCCGGTGAAACCGCGCGTCACCACCTGGGTAGCTGGTGCGTGCGGGGCGGAACCCGCGGAAGTGAGTGCCGGGCCTTCTGTCACCCGTTGAGCTTATGCCGCCAATCGCGGGGCACGCGCCCCGCCGGGCCTGGCACCGGCTGCTCCTCCGGGTGGGATTCCGGGGCGGCGAGCGCCGGACCCGTCTCGTAGAAGTCCTCGCTCGGATAGGACCAGAACCACGTCTCGCCGGGCTCGAAGCTCGCGATTACCGGGTGGCCGGTCTCGTTCGCGTGCCGCGTCGCGTGCTGGCTCGGCGAGGTGTCGCAGCAGCCGATGTGCCCGCACTGGGCGCAGCGGCGCAGGTGCAGCCACCAGCCGTCGGCGGCTTCGCACTCCACGCAGCCGGTGCCGCTGGGCGGGATCGTCGGGTCAACGCCCGGCATTGTCGTCATGCCTGCTCCTGTCTCGCCGTTGGACCCGCGGGAGGCGGTATCACCGCGCGGGGACCCGTCGCGTCCGGCCCCGCCCCGGGGGCGCGGTCCGGCGCCTGGAGGGGAAGCCTGACCTGAAACCTGGTGTCGCCTGGCACGGACTCCACGCGCAGGTCACCGTGATGTTTGTTCACGACGATCCGGTAGGAGATGTCCAGCCCGAGGCCCGTCCCCTCGCCAACCGGTTTCGTGGTGAAGAACGGCTCGAAGATCCGGTCCCTGATATCCGCGGGGATGCCCGGCCCCGTGTCACCGAACTCGATCAGCGCCCGGTCGTCTTCCCGCGCGGTCCGCACCGTGAGCGTGCCCCTGCCGTCCATCGCCGAGACCGCGTTGTCGATGATGTTCGTCCAGACCTGGTTAAGCTCCGCCGCGAAGCACGGGATCTTCGGGATGGAGCGGTCGTAGTCCTTCACGATCCGCACGTCGGGGCTGATCTTCCCGGACAGCATCATGATCGTGCTGTCGAGCAGGTCGTGCACATCGGTCTCGCTGTAGGGCGCGCGGTCAAGCTGGGAGTACTGCCGGGCGGCGCCGACGAGCGTCGAGATCCGCGTGACCGCGTCCTCGATCTCGTTCATCAGGAGCTCGGTCGACAGGGCGTAGTGAATCCACCGCAGCGCGGGCTCCAGCGTGGCCGGGGTAACCGTGTCGCGCACCTCGTCCAGCCATTCCGTGCCCAGCCCCGCCAGGACGAAGGCGGTCGCTATCTGCCAGCCCTCGCCGATATCGTGGTCCGCGAGCCAGTCGGCGACCTCGTCCTCGGCGTCGGAGGTGGCGAGCGGGTCCAGCTTGGGCGCCTTCCCGACCTGCTCCACGGCGCGCTGCTGGAGGTGGATGATGTCCTGCAGGTCGGCGCGGTGGACCGGCCCGTGGGCGAGCCCGGGCCCGTGCGCGAGCTCCGCCCCCTTGGTGAGCAGCGCCAGCTTGCTCCGCATCCCGGCGACCCGTTCCCGCAGGGCCGCCGTCGCCCGGACGGCGGCCGCGGCCGGGTTGTTGAGCTCATGGGTCAGGCCCGCGGACAGCGACCCGAGGGCCAGCAGCCGCTCGCGCTGCTCGACGGCCTGCTGCGTCGCGCGGCCGCCGAAGAACAGGCCCTCGAGCATGTGGACCGCCATCGGGAACCACTCGTTCATGATGCGCGCGAAGTCGTCGGCGGACATGACGTAGAACCGGGACGTCTGAGTGACCCGCATCGAGTTGGCGTACAGCTGCGGCAGCCGGTCGCCGAGGTAGGCCTGGAACGCCCCGCCGTACACGCCCGCCTGGTCGGTCCGGTTGACCTCGATGTCGTCGTCGCCGACCTTGCGCGAGGTGACGACGGCGCCCTCGATGAGGACGTAGAACCACCTGGCCGGGTCGCCCTCCTGGTAGACGGGGCCGGGCTGGTGCGCCTCGATGTGGCCGATATGGCATAGCTCGGTGAGCTGCTCGTCGGTCAGCTTCGCGAACAGGAACAGCCCGCGGAGCTCGGCCGGATCGCAGACCGGCTGGGTCACCGGGCCGCCCCGGCCGTCCCGGCCGGTCACAGCTTCTCCAGGTAACGGTGCGCGAGCATGACCGCCATGCCGCCCTCGCCGACCGCCGAGGCGACCCGCTTGGCCGACTCCGCCCGCACGTCGCCGATGGCGAACACGCCGGGGACGCTCGTCTCGAGGTGATACGGCGGCCGGTCCAGGGTCCAGTCGGCCAGATCCTCCTCCGACAGGTCGGGGCCGGTCAGGACGAAGCCGCGGCGGTCACGGGCCACCACCCCGTCCAGCCACCCGGTCAGCGGCGCGGCGCCGATGAACACGAACATCCGGCTCGCGGGCACTGTCTCGGTCTCGCAGGTCCCCATGTCCATCAGCGTCAGCCCCGTGAGCTCCTTGTCCCCGTGGGCCTCGACCACCTCGGTGCGGGCGCGGACGGTGATCGTGTCGATCGCCTCGATCTGCTCGATGAGGTAAGCGGACATCGACTCCGCCAGCGAAGGCGCACGGACCAGCATCGTCACCGTTTTGCAGAACCGGGACAGGTACACCGCGGCCTGGCCGGCCGAGTTCGCGCCGCCGACGATGTAGATGTCCTGCTCCGCGCAGTCCTCCGCCTGGGTCAGGGCCGCGCCGTAGTAGACGCCGCAGCCCTTCAGGTCCTCGCAGCCCGGCGCGGTGAGCTGCCGGTAGGACACGCCGGTCGCGAGGATCACCGCGTGCGCGCCGATCACCGTGCCGTCCGAGAGGGTGACCGTGCGCCCGGCCCCCTTCACGTCCAGGCGGCACACCTCGGTCGTGGTCAGCACCTCGGCGCCGAACTTGTGGGCCTGCCGGCGCGCCCGGTCGGTGAGCTGGCCGCCCGACAGGCCGTCGGGGAAGCCAAGGTAGTTCTCGATCCGGGAGCTCTGGCCGGCCTGGCCCCCGGTCGCGATCTTCTCCACGAGCACCGTGCGGAGCCCCTCACTCGCCCCGTAGACCGCGGATCCCAGGCCGGCGGGCCCGCCGCCGACGATGATGAGGTCGTAGAAGTCCTGCTCCGGGATGGTGGCGAGGCCGACCTTGGCGGCGAGCTCGGACTTGCGCGGGTTCACCATCGGCTCGCCGTCCGGGGTCACCACCAGCGGGAGCGTGCTCCCGTCGGTGCCCGCGGCGGCCAGCAGCTTCATGCCCTCCGGGCTGTCGGAGGCATACCACCGGTACGGCACCTGGTTGCGGGCCAGGAACTCGCGCATCGCCGTCGACGGCGCCGACCAGCGGTGGCCCACCACCTTGGTCTCGGGCACGATCCGCTGGTCCGCGCGGCGCCAGGCGGACATCAGGTCGTCGACCACCGGGTACAGCTTCTCCTCCGGCGGATCCCACGGCTTGAGCAGGTAGTGGTCCAGGTCCACGATGTTGATGGCGTCGATCGCCGCGCCAGTGTCGGCGTACGCGGTGAGCAGCACCCGCCGCGCCACCGGGTAGATGTCCATCGCCTGCTCGAGGAACTCGATGCCGTTCATGCGCGGCATCCGGTAGTCCGCGAGGATGACCGCGGCTTGCTCGCCGCGCAGCTTCATCTGCTGCAGCGCGTCGAGCCCGTCGGCCGCGGACTCCGCCCGGACAATGCGGTTCTGTTCGCCGTAACGGCGTCGTAGGTCGCGTGCGACGGCACGCGACACCCCGGGATCGTCGTCCACGGTCATGATGACCGGCCGGACTTCCCGCGTCGTCTGTGGCACGCTGCTCTCCCTCGTACTCCCGTCAGTAGGGCAATCGTAAACCGAGCTTCCGGCCGTGTCCGAATGGGCACCAGAAGCGCGTCACGGGGGACGGGCGAGTCACATGGGACGTGTGGGATAAAAGTTTGTTAATACCCTTGATCGCCGATCACATTCTGGAGCGGCTCGCCCTTCGCATACCGCGCCAATTGGGCACGAACCACCGCGTGCGCTCTATCCATGCCGCCCTCGACCATGCCGCCGACGTGCGGCGTGATCAGCACGCCGGGCGCGCTCCACAGCGGGTGCCCGTCCGGCAGCGGCTCGGGGCTCGTGACGTCGAGTGCCGCCGTGATTCGTCCCGAGTCAAGCGCCGCCAGCAGCGCGTCGGGATCGACGATCGAGCCGCGCGCCGCGTTGACCAGCAGCGCGCCGTCCTTCATCTTCGCGAGGAAATCCGCGTCCACCAGGCCGCGCGTCTCGTCCGTGACCGGGACCAGCAGCACGACGACGTCGGCGCCGGGCAGCGCGTCCGCCAGCTCATCCATGCCCCTGACCTCGGGGGCGCCGTCCGTCGCCGGGCGGGCGCGGCGCGCGATCCGCTCGATCGTCACCTCCCAGCCCTGCAACCGCCGCTCCACCGCGGCGCCGATCGAGCCGTAGCCTACGATGAGCACGTGCTGGCCCGCCACCATCCGCGACATCTTCCGCTGCCACGTGCCCGCCCGCTGTGACCGCGCGAAGTCCGGCAAGGCGCGTGACTGCGCGAAGATCACCCCGACCACCCATTCGGAGGTGGCCGGGTCGTGTGCGCCCCTGGCATTGCACAAGGTCACGCTTTTTCCGACATATGGGGCGACCGACTCGGCGCCCGCGGAACGGAGCTGGATGAGCCGGAGCCGGGGCAGGCTGGCGACCGCGCGGATCAGGTCCGGACGCGCGCCGAACGGCAGGACGATGACCTCGACCTCGTCTTTCGAGGCCGGGAGCGGCTCGTCGCCGGTCCAGACGTCGGCGACCAGGCCGTCCGGGAGGCCGCCGATCTCTTCGGGGGGCTCGGGGAGCCACACCCGGATGTTCTCCATGCTCGCGGCGTCTTCTGAGCCCAAGGCGTCTCCCGGGCTCGCGGCGTCTCCCGGGCTCACGCGGCGCCCAGGCCGAAGTCGGCGCGGCGGTCGGCCGGGACCAGGTCTGCGTAGTCGGGATGACGCTGGATCCAGCTTCTGATGTAGGGGCAGCTCGGCAGCACGCTGAGCTTCTCCGCGCGCGCCGTGTCGAGACTGAACCGTGCCAGGCGTCCGGCCACGCCGGCGCCCTGGTACCGATCGCCGACTTCGGTGTGCACGAGGTTGATCAGATCGCCACGGCGCTGATACAGCACGAACCCGGCGAGTTCGCCGCCGATCCGTATCTCGAACCGGGACCCGGCGGGATTGTCGCTAAGGACCGGGGTTTCCCCCGCGGACTGCTCCATGCGCGTTACCTTACGCCGGACGGTCCGCCCTTACTCCTTGCGGGGACGAATGCCTCGCGGTTAGGTGTGCCTTCGGTTACGCGGGGGCCGCCACCGCTCCGACGTGCGCGGGCAGGCGCAGGTCGGTCGGGTGGCCGGCGGCCTCGGCGCGGGCCAGCGGGTCCTGGGCGGCGCTGATCACGACGACCGGGCACGGGGACCGCCGCAGGCAGGCGCGGATCACCGGGCCCGCCGAACGGGCCGGCCCCGGGCAGTCACCCGCCGTGCCGAGCACCAGCATGTCGGCGTCCGCGCACCGCTCGAGGAGGACGCGGGCCGCGAGGCCGGCCACCACCTCGGTACGGATCTCGACGCCCGGAATGCCGCGGATACCATCCGGCAGGACCGCCTCCCACAGGAGGCTGAAGTCGCCCTCGGCATGCTCGCACTGCGCGTGCCCCTGCACGGGCACGGCATAACTGGCCATGCTGTGGCATGGCTCTTCCCACGCGTGCACCGCGTGGACCTCAGCCCCGCGCAGCCTTGCCTCGCGGCACGCCCAGCGCAGGGCGGCGGCGGACTCGGCGGAGCCATCCACTCCTACTACTATCCGCCGCACAGCAGGAACCGACATACGGAACCCCCTCGATACCGTTAAGCCGCCTGACGCGCCTGTCCGCCGTCCCCCGGGCGGTCAGTCAGGGGTTCGTTTCACTTACCAAAGCCCGATCGTAATCCGGAACCACCCGGCTGGCGATACCCCCATGGAGATATTTTCGCAGGTGATCATGGGTCAATCGATTGCAGCGCCACTCTCCTGGCGGTACTACCTGACGTACCGCCTCGATCCGCCGCGTGACCCACTTTATAGTTACATTTGGATAATGTAACTAATTGTTAATTTCTATTATCTCTTGACATAAATAGTCGGACAAGACGACGATCAACACAGTCGCACCGTAATGCAGCGGGGCGATCATGCCGTGTCATTCGGGGCTGGCCGGGACAATGGCCATGCCCGGAGAGGACCGTGGTCATGAAACACGTCTCGCTTTTCGCGATCGCCGCCGTCATCGTGGTGGCACCCCTGGCAGGTTCGCTCGCCGCCGTCGGCACCGCCGCCGCCACTACCGCGGGCGCCACCACGGCGGGCGTCACTACCACTGCGCTCGCTGCGCACCCGGCCGCCGCCTATTTCGTGACCACCGGTCACGCGACCCGGCTGAACCAGTCGGCCAGCGTCTCCGCGCTGCCCACCGTGCAGCCCGGGGCCTGGGCCCAGCTCGCGGCCGTCCGGGGCACACTCCCGACCCAGCTCAGCGGAGACTCCCCTGGTTCCGCTGACGCCGCGGGCGTCTCCAGCGCCAGGGCGAGGGCCGCCCGGATGACGGCGGTGCGGATGACCGCCGTTCAGGCGAAGGCGGCAGCGGCGGCCGCCCCGTCGGTAACCCCCTGGAAGGTCGCCGCGGCCTCGGGCCACGCTCCGGCCGATCCGGTCGTCCACGCCTTCAACGGCGTGAGCGACAAAGACTCCGACGCGCTCATCGACAGCCCGATAACGCCGCCGGACCAGGGCCTGTGCGTCGGCCGGGACAACACGCTGCCCGGTCGCCCGGACGCCGTCTGGGAACCGGTCAACGAGGCGGCGCAGGAGACCACGAAAACCGGCGTGAAACTCCGCCCGGACGTCGGCCTCACCACGATCTTCCAGGACCCGTACTTCATCGGCGACGTCCGCTGCCTGTACGACCCGTCGAGCGAGACGTTCTACTTCACGGAGATCGGCTATCCGGTCGCGGCCGGCCCGTCGTCGGACGGGAACAACACCGTCGTCGACGTGGCGGTGGTGAACGCGCGGGGCGCCGCGGAGTACCAGTTCGACACTTCGCTGGACGGCGCCTGCTTCGGCGACCAGCCGAAGACCGGTTTCGACGACAACGCGCTGGTCATCTCGACCGACGAGTACTGCGGCACGACCGAGTCAGACTACGAGGGCGCGATCACCCTGGTCATCTCCAAGCCGGAACTAGCCGCCGAGGACACGACGGTCGCCGACGACGTGCTCGGCCCCGTGTCCCTGGCAGGCGATCCGGTCACCGGCCTCGATCCGGCGATCGACACGGGCAGCGGCACGGAGTACCTGGTGAACTCCGTCCCGTTCACCGGATCAGACCAGGCGGTCCTTCCCGTCGACAACACCCTCGGCCTGTGGACGCTCACGAACACCGCGTCGGTGACCACTGGCCACGGCATGCCGGAACTGACCAGCAAGGTGCTCACGAGCGAGCCGTACGCCTTCCCGGTGAACGCCACCAGCACGGGCAATGGCTCGACCACCACAGTGAACGGGACCACGGTCACGTCGGAGACCTACCTGGAGCCGGACGACAGCCGCCTCTCCGGTCCGGTCAACGTGACCCGGGCGCCCGGCGGCGGCGTCGACCTGTGGACGGCGCTGGACGCGGCGGTCACCCCGCGCGGCAGTTCCACCGCGGAAGACGCCGCGGCCTGGTTCGAGATCTCGACGGCGCGGCAGGCGGTCGTCGGCCAGGGTTACATCGCCGCGAAGAACGCGAACCTGCTCTACCCGGCGATCGAGACGGCACCCGGAGGCCCGGCTGCCGCCGTGTTCACCATCACCAGCGCGACCATCCAGCCGAGCGTCGCCTACGCCTTTCTCGGTTCGCCAGACATCACGACCGTGGCTCACGGGTCTGGCCCGCACCTGAGCTTCGCGGACCCGGACAACCGGTGGGGTGACTATTCGTTCGCGGTCCTCGATCCGGATGGTTCGGGCATCTGGCTGGCGTCAGAGTACATTCCGCCCGCGGCCGCCCAGGATCCCTACGACAACTGGGGAACCTACGTCTTCGAAATCGCCAGGCACGGACACTGACTCGCAACGGCACCGATTCGCACGGCACCGATTCGCGCAGTCAGGCACGCGGCTTCGTGACGGTTTTATGTCCCGGCGGGACCACTCTGCCGGAGATGGTCCCGCCGGTTTTATCGTGATAAGCGTGCGTCTAAGGCATGCACGGGAAAACGGATGGCGCTGGATTGTGGTGTTCGCCGGCGTCGCTGTGCTGTGCTGCCTGCCGGCCGTGGTCAGCGCCCTGCCGGTGAGCGTCCCGGCGATGACCGCGCCGCGGCTCGAGAGCCGGATCCTGGCGTCGCAGCATGAGTCCTTCGACGGATACGCGGAAAGCAGCGCCGACTTCGGCCTGCCGGACTTCCCCGCGTTCGGCACCGTGACACCGCTGCTGGACGGCGTGACCCGGATGCGGGTCTGGCAGGCGTCCCCGGACCGCTGGCGGGTGGACACCCTCTCCGACACCGGCGAGAACGACACCTATCAGGTCGGGCACGACGAGTACGTCTGGGATTCCGGCGCTCAGCTGCTCACCGGGATCTTCGGGCGGCAGACGGTACGGCTCCCCCGGGCGGCGGACCTGGTGCCTTCCGCGCTGGGCGTCACGCTCATCGAGCAAGCCGGCCCGCGGGCACGTCTGCGCCTGCTCAATCCGCGCCGCATCGCCGGGCAGAACGCCGCAGGCCTCGCGGTGATCCCGGCCAGCCCCGAGTCCACGATCGGGGAGGCCGACATCTGGGCCAGCCCGGCGACCGGCCTGCCGCTGCTCGTGCAGGTCTTCGGCCGCGGGGCGGCGACGCCCGCGCTGAGCAGCCAGTTCCTCGAGGCGGGCGCCTGGACGCCGGTCATGTCCGTCGTCACGCCGCAGCGCGGGCCGGGCACAGGCTTCACGTCCACCACCCCGCAGAACTTCGCCGGCCTGCTGCGCAACCTGGGCAGCGCGGCACTGCCCGCGGGACTCGACAGCTTCCCGCGGCGGCCGTCACCGCCGGGATACGGCCAGGTCGGCGTCTACGGGAGCGGGCTGGCGACTTTCGCCGTGTTCCCGTTCGGCCCGGGCACCGGCGGCCAGCTGATCACGGACGCACTCGACGCGGGCGCGTCACAGGTCTCGTTCAGCGACGCCACCGGCGTGGCGGCCAGCGCCCCGCTCGTCAACCTGGTCCTCCTGCAGCCCGCTCAGTCGCCCGATACGTTCCTGCTGGTGGGCCTGGTCAGCAGGACCACCCTCGACCGGGCCGCGGCGGATCTCGCACAGGAACTGGTCCAGGGCCCATGATTACCACGCATGAGGTGACGAAACGCTTCGGCCACGTGGCGGCGGTGCGCGCGGTCAGCCTCGACGTGCGCGAGGGCGACCGGTACGGCCTCCTCGGCCCGAACGGCAGCGGCAAGTCCACCCTCGTCCGCATGCTCTTGGGCCTGGTGTACGCGACCAGCGGCTCGATCTCCGTCCTGGGTGAGCCGATCCCCCGGCACGCGGGCCGGGTCCTGCCGTCGATCGGGGCGCTGATCGAGGAACCGGCCGCCTACCCGCACCTGTCCGGCCGCGCGAACCTGCGACTGCTCGACGCGGCCGGGCCGGCCTCGCCGCGCCGCACCCGGCGGCGAAGGGTCGACGAGGCGCTCGAGCAGGTGGGCCTGGCGGGGATCGACCGGCGTCCGGTGCGCGCATACTCGCTGGGCATGCGGCAGCGGCTCGGCCTGGCCGCCGCGCTCGTCCGCCGTCCCCGGCTGCTCATCCTCGACGAGCCGACCAATGGCCTCGACCCGCGCGGCATCAGGGACATCCGCGACCTGCTGATCTCGCTCAACGAGTCCGGGACAACGATCTTCCTGTCGAGCCACCTGCTGACGGAAGTGGCGGCGCTGTGTACCCGCGTCGGCGTGCTGGATTCCGGCCGCCTAGTCCTGCAGGATGACCTGCCGAGTCTGCAGCGGCCAACGGGCCGCGTGCTTATCTCAACCCTGGATCCGGAACGTGCCGTGGCGACCCTGGATGGCCAGGTAGAGCAGCGCTCGGGCGAGAACCTGGTCGTGCGGGCGGCTGATCCGGCGGCGCTGAACGCCCGGCTGGTGGGGGCTGGCGTCCGGGTCCGCTCGCTCGTCCAGCAACGCCGCACGCTGGAAGACGTCGTACTGGAGGTGACCGGCGCGGGTTCCGACCAGTTCGGCGTCGCGGACTCGCCGACCGCGGACTCCCCGGCCCCACCACACCAGGACCCGCAATCCCCACCACGTCCGGACCCGCCATCCCCACCACGTCCGGACCCGCCATCCCGACCACGTCCGGACCCGCCGCCATCACAGCCGGACCCGCCGCCACCCCACCCGGACATTTCATGATCGCCGTCGAATTGTTCAAGCTGGTCCGGCGGCTGCGGACGTGGGTGTCCGTCGCGCTGATCTGCGGGCTGCCGCTGCTCGTGGCGGTGTTCATCGCGGTCACGCACCTGGCGCCGCCGCCCGGGCAGGGCAGTGCCTTCCTCTCCGCCGTCCTGGACGACGGCCAGCTTTATCCGGCGGCCGCGCTGGCACTGGTGCTCCCGGTGTTCCTGCCGGTATCGGTGGCGGTGGTGGCGGGCGATTCGATCGCCGGCGAGGCTTCGTCCGGCACGCTGCGCTACCTGCTGGCCAGGCCGGTCGGCCGGACCAGGCTGCTCGTCGCGAAGCTGATCTCGGTCAGCACGTTCGTGCTGCTCGCCGTCATCGCGGTGACGATCACGTCGTATGCCACCGGCGTGCTGATCCTCGGCCCCTCGCGCGCCTCGGCGGTCGGCACGGGCTCCGGGTTCTCCGGGTCGATCGCGCCCGGTGCGGGCGGGGCGCCGACGGCCGGCCTGTCGGCGGGCGGCTCGATCACGTCGCTGTCCGGCGCGCCGCTGACCTTCGTGGAGCTGATCGAGCGGGTACTCGGCGCGATGGCGTTCATCACGGTCTCGATGCTCGGCGTGGCCGCGATCGCGATCTTCCTGTCCACGATCGCCGACTCGGCGATGGGCGCGGCACTCGGCGCGCTCGCCGTCCTGATCGCCAGCGAGGTCCTGGTCACCCTGAACGCCGCGAGCGCGGTCCAGCCGTACCTCCCGACCCGGTACTGGCTGGCATGGATCGACTTCTTCCGGCAGCCGATCTTCTGGCCCGACATCCAGCGCGGCTTCGCGATCCAGGCGGTCTACGTGGTGGTCTTCCTCGGCGCCGCCTGGGCGAACTTCGCGACCCGCGACATCACCAGCTAACCGCCGCTGGCAGCCCGTCCCGCCGCGGCGGCGAGGCGGCGGGCCAGGTCCGCGCAACGGGCGCCGAGTTCCGGCGGGCTGAGCGGGGTGAACGGGATATCGATCATGATCAGGTGCATCGCGATCGCGTCGAGGCTTTCCGAGCCGGAAGTAAGGACGCACTGGGTGTCGCCCGCCGCCTCGATGACCGCCACCGTGGGCGGGACGCGGGCGGCGACGACGCTGGCGGGCGCGTCGAGCAGCACCCTGACCTGCCACTTGTACGGCGCGGTGGTCATGCCCTCGGCGATGAAGCGCGCGGCGTCCGGCGGGTCGGCGGGACGCGAGCGGACACCCGTGGGCAGCGGATCCGCCAGCCGGTCGAGGCGGAAACCACGCCAGGAACTCCGCTCAACGTCCCAGGCGACCAGGTACCACCGCCGCGCCGCCGATACCAGGCGGTACGGCTCGACATGTCGCCTGGTCTCCCGGCCCGCCGCGTCGGTGTAGGCAAAGCGGAGCCGTTCGGAGTCCTGGCAGGCCAGCGCGATCAGCGCCAGCACGGAAGGTTCCACCGGCGGCGTCCCTGACGGCAACGGGACCACGGCCGCGTGCAGTGCGTCGACGCGGCGCTTGAGCCGGTCGGGGAGCACGCGCTCGATGGCCGCGGCCGCACGGACCGCCGCCTCGTCCATGCCCGCGACCGCCCCGTCGGTGACCGCGCGCAGGCCGGCCGCCACGGCCACCGCGGCGTCGTCGTCCAGGAGCATCGGCGGCAGCGCGGATCCCGCTCCCAGCTGATAGCCGCCAGCCGGTCCGGGAACGGAGTGCACCTGGTAGCCGAGCTCCCGGAGGCGGTCCACGTCCCGGCGCACGGTGCGTGGCGTTACCGCCAGGCGTTCGGCCAGATCGTCACCCCGCCAGGTGCGGCCCGCGGTGAGCAGGGACAGCAGCCGGAGGAGACGCAACTCGGTTTCCGCCATGTATCTCATCATCGCGCTAATCGAGGACGCATCCTGTCCGCGTTCGTCATTAGCGTACGGTGCATGGAAATCGACTGGACGCGTGAACTCGCCGAGCAACTCGACTGGCACTGGCGGAACCAGCTCAGGCCACGGCTGGACGGGCTCACCGACGAGGAGTACTTCTGGGAGCCGGTGCCCGGCATGTGGAGCATCCGGCCGCGCGGCGCGTCCGCCGCGCCCATCTCCGGCGGCGGCGGGGAGTTCACGATCGACTTCGCGTTCCCGCAGCCCTCGCCGCCCCCGGCGACCACAATCGCTTGGCGGATGGCACACCTGATAATCGCGTGTTTCGGGATGCGAGCGGCGTGGCACTTCGGCGGACCCGAGGTGTCGTACGAGGCATACGACTATCCGGGTACCGCCGCCCTGGCGCTGGAGCAGCTCGACGCCTCTTACGCACTGTGGATGAACGGCGTGCGGAACCTCGCTCCCGAGGACCTGAAGCGGCCCATAGGCCCGGCCGAGGGGCAGTGGGCCGAGTCGCCGATGGCGGGGCTCGTGCTGCACATCCACCGGGAGGCGCTGCACCACGGCGCCGAGATCGCGCTGCTGCGCGACCTCTACCGGTGGCGGGACAAGCCGGCGAATGCCTCAGCGGCCCAGGGCCTGCAACGCGGCGCAGTCACCGGGTGATGGCGCCGTGACGCGGTTCGCGGCGAGCGCGCGGAGGATGATGCCGTCGACGAGCGGGGCGGTGGGCAGCTGGCCGTGCGAGATCACGACGCCGGGGCAGATGCCCTGCAGCGGCACGTTGACCGCGCCGGACAGGCGCGCCGAGTCGGGCGGCTGCACGGTCTGGTCGTCGTCGGTCCACAGGGACAGCCATGGCGGCCGGTCCTTCGCCGGCGACTGCTGAAGCTGGGCGAGCAGGGCGCTGCCGGGCGCGAGCTGCTGGCACGCGACCGGGCACTCCCCCGGGTCATACGCCGTGCCGAGCGCGGCGATCCGGGCGCCGTGCAGCGGCGAGCCGAGGGTGATGATCATGCCCGCGCGCCCGCCGCCGCCGTAGTCCACGTCCCAGAGCCAGGCTACGACCCCGCCCGCCGAGTAACCGATCACCGTCACCGGGCCGGAGCCGGCGGCGAGCGCCTGGCTGACGTACCCCTCGAGAACGCGCGCTTGCACGTTCAGGTCACCCTCGCCGTTTCCCGCCAGCCTCACGACAGTGGTGCTCCGCCCGGTTCGCCCGATCCGGCTAGCCAGCACGTTGAGTGATCCGATGGAGCCGCCGTAACCGGGCACGAGCAGGACGGTGCCCGGCTTGCCGCTCACCGGGCCTGGCGGTCCCTGCGACGCCGCCACGCTCGTGGCGACCACGACGGCCGCCACGACGATCGACAGCAGGCCGAGCAGAATCCGCCGTCGCGGGCTGAGCCCGGTCCACCAGCGGAACATGCGCATGTCACTTATTCTCCCTGCCGGCTGCCAGCCGTAGGGTCACCTGTACGGGAAGAAGGAGCCGAAGTCATGGTTTACACGAAGATCCAGGTGGTGTTCGACGCGGCGGAGCCGGAAAAACTGGCGGAATTCTGGGGACTCGCGCTCGGCTACGTGAAGGAGCCGCCCCCGCCAGGGTTCGCGACGTGGGAGGAATTCGCGCAGGCGAGGGGAATTGACCCGTCGCAATACGGAGACGTCGCATCGCGGATCGATCCCGCCGGCGAGGGCCCGCGCCTGTACTTCCAGCGGGTTCCCGAGGGCAAGGAGGCGAAGAACCGCGTCCACCTCGACGTGCGCGTGGCGGGCCGCGAGCTGAGCGGTGCGGAGCGGGACAAGCTGGTCGCGGAGACGGTGGCTCGCTTGCAAGAGGCAGGCGGCACGGTCGCGTGGGTCAGCGATGACGAGCGCGGCAAGGCGACCGTCATGCGCGACCCGGAGGGCAACGAGTTCTGCGTGGCATGAGCGGCACCCTGATTCCGGGGTCCGTGTAATCCAGGCGGGTGACGCGGGAAACGCGGTCAGACGTTTGCCGCGACAGAGACGTGGCTGCCGTGGTGGCCCTTGCGGACGTGGATCTGGGCAGGCACGCGCTGGCGCAGTTCGCTGACGTGGCTGACGATGCCGACGATCCGGCCGCCTTCGCGCAGGCCGTCGAGCACGGTCATCACCTCTTCCAGGGTTTCCTCGTCCAGGGTGCCGAACCCCTCGTCGACGAAGAGCGCCTCCATCGGCGTGCCCGCCGCCTCCGCGGTGACGACATCGGCGAGACCGAGCGCCAGCGCGAGGCTGGCGAGGAACGTCTCCCCGCCGGACAGCGTGCTGGTGTCCCGGTCCTGGCCGGTCCAGGCATCGCAGGCCAGCAGCCCCAGCCCGGCCCGGCCCCCGCCCTTGCGCGCGTCGGTGTGCACCAGGGTGTAGCGGCCGGCGGTCATCGTCACCAGCCGCTGGCTGGCCGCGGCGGCGACCTCTTCGAGCCGGGCGGCGAGCACGAAGCTGGACAGTGTCATCTTGTACCGATTCGCGCCGAGCCCGCCCGCGAGGTCGGCCAGCTGACGAGCCTGATCGGCGCGCTCCTTGAGCGGTTCGAGCGCGGTTAGCGCGTCGGTGACCTGCGGCTTCAGCGATCGCAGTTGCTCGGCGGTGTGCGCCGACTTGCCATGTGCCTCGACCGCCGCCGCGTGGTCTCGCTGCGCCTCATCGGCCGCCGCGGCCTTCGCCGCCACCGGGGCGGGCGGGTCGAGCGGGAGGTCGAGTTCGGGATCGGCGAGGAGGCTGGCCACCGTCTCGGTATCGGTCTCGTGCCGCTGGATGCGCTCGGCCGCCTCCTTGCGCCACTTGGGCGTCCGGAACGCCGCTCGCGCCGCCGCGATGGCCGTCGTCCCGGCATCGCCCGCGCCCGGCTCGGCCCCGCTGTCCGCGCTGAACCCTGCTTCGGCCGCCTTGGCCGCCGCCCGGTCGCTAGCGTCACGGGCCTCTTCGGCCGTGCGCGCGGTCGTGTCGGCGGCATCGGCCGTGGCGGCCAGGAGATCGGCCAGCCGGCGCGTGGCCGCCACGGCCGTGTCGAGATCGGGCGCGTCGCCCAACTGAGCGCTGAGTGTCCGCTGTGCCTCCGCCGCACGCTGGGCGGCGCCTTCGGCCTTCTCCAGCTCGGCGGCACGCTGCTCGGCGGACTCCACCTTCCTGCGCTCGGCCTCGGCGATCGCCTTATCGAGGTCGTCGAGAGCCCGCTGCAGACCGGATAGCCTGCCCGCGGCCGCTTTGAGCTGCCCGGCCTCGTCCTCGAGCCGCTTGGCGTCGGTCTCGGCCGTGCGCGCCGCCGGCGTTAGCTCCGTCGCGTCGAGGGCCGCGGGATCAGGCGTCACCGCGACGGCCGTTTGGGGCGCCCCGGCCGGGAATCCAGACGGCAGGGTGAAACCGGCGGCGGCGAGCCGCTGGACGAGGTCGCTGAGGACCGCGTCGGCGGCGGCGACCCGCTGTCCCGTCTTGTCGGCTTCGGCCGCCGCCTTGTCCGCCAGGGCGGCTGCCGTTTCCTCTTGCTCCCGGCTTACCGGCTCGAACGTCGGCTCGACGGGCTCGGGGTGGTCGAGCGAGCCGCAAACCGGGCAGGGCGTGCCGTCGACCAGGGCGGCGGCCAGCTCGGCACGCATCCCGTCAATGCGCGCCTCGCGCACCCGGTTGGCGTCCTCGCGTAGCCCCAGGGCTTTTTCCCGTGCTGTCAGGTGCGCCTCGTGCAGCTTCTGCCGCGTCGCGAGCTGCCTGGTCAGCGCGGTGGCGTCGTCCGCGACCTGGCGGGCGGACTTGGCGGCTTCCTGGGCCGAAGGCAGTTCCTCCGCCGCCTGGCTGGCCGCGTCACGCGCGGCCACGGATTCCGCCCGTTTCCGCCGGTGCTCGGTCAGCGCGGTCTCGCCCGCGGCCAGCACGGCGTCGAGCCCGGCCGCGCGTTCCCGCGCGGCGGCCACGGCCCTTTCCTCGTCGGCCGCCTGCTGGGCGACGGCACGCAGCCCGTCCAGCCGCCCCAGTCGCGCCCGCTGTTCCTCTTCCGCCACGCGCAGCGTGTCCGCGTGCGCCGCGCGGACGGCCTCGTGCCCGGCGGGGATGGCGCTGCGTGCCCGCTCCTCGGCTCGGCCGGCCTCCATGGCGGCCTTGGCGGCCCGGTCCGCGGCGTCCAGCACCCCGGCGACCTCCGCCGCCCGCGCGGCCGCGTCGGCTTCCGCGCGCAGGCTCGCGATCGCGGGCGCGGCGGCCTCCAGTTCGCCCTGCTTGCGCAGCGCTTCGGCGCGCCTCCGCTGGCGGCTGGCAAGCTGCTCCGCCTCGCCCTTCGCCGCGAGGGCGACGTCCAGCACTGCCTTCCGCTCCGCCGACAGGCCCGCCGATTCCACCGCCCGGGTCTCGGCCGCGGACGTGAGGCCGACGAGCCAGGTCGTCTGCCACGAGCCCGGCATACCGGGCTCATCTGGCAACAGCTCGCCACCGAACAGTTCACCTTGCGCTGACTCGCCCCGGAAGGACGCGTCCGGCGGATCGTCCGGCAGCGGCTCGCCTGCGACCTGGCTGACCCGCGCCATCAGCTCGCTTACGTGCCGGTCGGCGACCTCGACCTCGCTGGCCGTGGTCCGCCGGCGCTCCGCCAGCCAGCGCTCGACCGTGCGGAACCGGTCGGTACCGAAGAGCTTCTGCAGCAACTCCGCCCGCGCCTCCGCCCCCGCGTGCAGGAACTGGGCGAACTGGCCCTGCGGCAACAGCACGACCTGGAAAAACTGGTCGGCGGACATGCCCATGAGGTCGAGGATCTCGGCGTCAGCCTCGCCGACCCGGATCGACTTGACCTCCCACTCACCAGAAGCGGTGGCCTCCTCCAGCCGCACCGCCGTATGCATCTTGGTCATGCCGCTGCCGGAGCGCTTCGGGCGTTCCTGTTCCGGGGACCGCGTAATGCGCAGCCGACGGCCGCCGATGGTCGCTTCCAGTTCGACCTCGGTCGTGACGCCAGTAGCAGCGTGGTCCGACCGCAGCCGCTTAGCCTTGCCCCGCTCTCCCGGCACCCGTCCGTAGAGCGCGAACGCGATGGCGTCGAGCAGCGTCGTCTTCCCCGCGCCGGTCTCGCCGTGCAGCAGGAACAGTCCCTCAAGATCGTCGAACCGGACCTCCTCGGTCCCGGCGAAGGCGCCGAATGCCGTCACGCGCAACCGGTGCGGTCGCATCAGCGCACCTCCGCACGGGCCGCCTCGAAAGCCGACGCGAGCAGTTGCCGCTCCCCCGGTGTCGGCGGCCCGTTCCGGACGTGCTGCACGAACTCGGCGGCGATCGCCAGGTCGTCCTTCCCGGCCACCTTCTCCCCGTACCGGCGGCCGTCCGGGGTCACGCCCGCGGGCTTGAACTCAAGTGTCAGGATGTGCGGGAACCTCAGCCGCAGCCGCTCCATGGCCCGGTCAGGCCGCTGCGTGTCGGTGAGCGTCACGGCGATGAAATCCCCCTCGTAGTCGGTGTACTCACGCGACCGCAGCAGGTCATCGAGCCGTCCGCTCAGCTCGGACAGCCGCCGGAAGACCGGCGCCGGCACGCGTTCCGCGCGTACCTTGCCGTCACGGTCGATGTCGACGAGCCAGGTGCCCTTCTTGTGCGCCTTCTCGGAGAACGAGTAGGGCAGGGGCGACCCGCTGTACCTGATGTTCTCCGCGAGCACCTGCTGGCCGTGCAGGTGCCCAAGCGCCACGTAGCTGAAGGCGTCGAAGACGGACAGCGGGACATGGCCGAGACCGCCTACTGACGAGTCCCCGGACGAACCCCGGTCGCCGACCGAGATGTCCCGCTCGGACTCGCTCGGGTCTCCCCCGTGCGCCCAGACGTGCGCCAGCATCACGGTCCGCGCGGCCCGCCGCCGCGCTGCGTCCGCCCGGATCCGGTCCGCCGCCTCACGCAAGATCGCCTCGTGGCTGCGGGGCCGCCGCGCGGACGGGTCACTCTCCGCGACCGGGTTTTCCGCACCGGGCGCGGGCAGGCCGATCGCGGGTTCCAGGTAGGGCACCCCATAGATGGCGACCGGGCCGTCGCCATCGTCGAGGACGACGGGATCGGCCAGCGCGGACGGCCTGGTCCGCAGGTGGACGCCGGACGCGTCGATGAGCGCGCTGCTGAACCCGAGACGCCGTGCCGAATCATGATTGCCGCTAATCACGATGACGCGCGCCCCGGTGTCCCGCAGCCGGACCAGCGCGTCCTCGCACAAAGCCACCGCGTCCACCGGCGGCACCGCGCGGTCGTAGATGTCACCCGCGATGAGCACGGCGTCAACCTGCTGCTCGCGCGCCGTCTCCACCAGGTGGTCGAGGAACCGGGACTGCGCGTCGCGCAGGTCGGTCCGGTGCAGCGACCGGCCGAGATGCCAGTCGGAGGTGTGCAAGAAGCGCATGGCACGGACCATAGCGCGACCCACCGACATTCGAGGGCGATCCGCGACGCGCGGGGCCATAGAGCCGGACGGGTCTCCCTCCGCGCGCGTGTTCCGCTGCCCCCGGAAATGTCAGTACCGGATGTTACGTTACGCATGCAGTTGGCGACCAACGATGACGCTTGGGTCCGAGGGGAGGCGATCGCGGTGGCTCGCTCGGCCGATGGGCAACTGATAGATTGTTAGTTTCGGAAATGAAATATCTCGGCTCGCGCGTTACAACCCTTGGCTCAACGCGAGGATCAGACGGGGACGGATGAACGGCAGAGACGACGTGCACAGCAAGGACAAACCTACTGCTCAACCTACCGAGACCGAGCCCAGCCAAACCCTCAACACCAACGAAAAGCGGTGGCTACGGCGACTCGCCGGCTACTGCTGGCGGTTCCGGCGCCAAGTCATTATCTCGGTCGCCGGATCGCTGGTGACCGCGGGGGCGACCCTCGCCATCCCGCTCCTGCAGCGTTCCATCATCGACAACGTGATCCTCACGGACCGTGAGTCCATCTGGCCCCTGGCGATCGGGCTGCTGATCGCCGCGGCCGCGAACTTCGGCGGCACCTACAGCCGACGCTACCGTGGCGGCCAGCTGGCGCTCGACGTGCAGCACGAACTGCGCACCGAGCTCTTCGACTCCCTGACCAAGCTGGACGGCAGCCGGCAGGACGAGATCCACACCGGCCAGCTGGTCGGCCGGTCGATCTCCGACATCAACATGGTGCAGCAGCTCGTGCAGTGGCTGCCCCTGACCCTCGGCAGCGTCCTCCTGTTCGTCTTCTCGATGGTCATCATGATCATCCTGTCCCCGCCCCTGGCACTGGTGGCGCTCGCGGTCGCGCCCGCCCTGTGGCTGATCGCGCGCGCGTCCAAGAGCAGGCTCTTCCCAGCCAGCTGGCACGCCCAGCAGCAGGTCGGCGAGGTCGCCGGCATCGTTGACGAGGCCATCGGCGGCGTCCGCGTCGTCAAGGGCTTCGGGCAGGAAGAGCAGGAAATGGAGCGGATGGAGGAGGCCAGCGAGACGCTGTTCTCCTCCCGTATCCGGGTCGCCAGGCTTACCGCCCGCTACAACCCCGCGCTGACCGCGATCCCGAACCTCGGCCTGGTCGGCGTGCTCCTGTTCGGCGGCTGGCTGGCGATCCGTGGCGACATCTCCCTCGGCACCTTCCTCGCCTTCTCCAGTTACCTCGCCCAGCTCGCCGGGCCCGTCCGCGTCCTCACGAACCTCGTGACGATCGGCCAGGAGGCGCGTGCCAGCGTCATCCGGGTATTCGAGGTCATCGACTCCAAGCCCACGATCAGCGACAAGCCGGACGCCATCGAGCTGCCGGCCGACGCCAACGGGATCACGTTCGACGACGTGAAATTCGGCTACGTCCCGTCCCAGCCGGTACTGCGCGGCCTTTCCCTCCACGTGGCCCCGGGCGAGACCGTCGCCGTCATCGGCCCCTCCGGGTCCGGCAAGTCCACCCTCTCCCTGCTGCTGCCGCGCTTCTATGACGTGCGCGGCGGCGCCGTCCGCGTCGGCGACTACGACGTCCGCGACGTGACCGAGCAGTCGCTGCGCGAGGCGATTGGCCTGGTCATGGAGGACAGCTTCCTGTTCTCCGACACCGTCGCCGCGAACATCGCCTACGGCCGCTCCGACGCCACCCGCGAGCAGGTCGAGGCCGCCGCGCGCGCCGCGGAGGCCGACGAGTTCATCCGCGAGCTCCCCGACGGCTACGACACCGTCGTCGGCGAGCAGGGGATGACGCTATCCGGCGGGCAGCGGCAGCGCGTCGCGCTCGCCCGGGCACTCATCACCAACCCGCGCCTCCTCCTGCTGGACGACGCCACCTCGGCCGTCGATCCCCGCATCGAGGCGGAGATCCACGCGACCTTGCACCGCGTCATGGAGGGCCGCACCACCCTCCTCATCGCGCACCGGCGGTCCACCCTCAACCTCGCCGACCGCATCGCCGTCCTTACCGCCGAGGGGCGGGTCGCCGACATCGGCACCCACGAGGAGCTGACCGAGCGCTGCCCGCTGTATGAGATCCTCATCTCCGGGCCCGACGACGATGCCGAAGGCATCGATGCCGCGGTCACCGCCGACACGGCGGACGACGCCCAGGGCACCAGGCAGGCAGACGCGCAGCCGCGTCTCGTGACCGCGGGGTCCGGGAATCGTTCCGGGGATGAATTCTCCGAGCGGGCCGCGAACCGTGCCCTGGAGAGCTCCCTCAACTCCGGGCCCGGTAAGCCCGCCAGCGGCGCCGCCGCCTTCAGCGGCGGCGGTCGTGGCGCGCGCGGCGGCCGGGGGGGTCGCGGCGGCGGGATGGACGGCATGATCGGCAGCGTGCCGCCGAGCCCCGAACTGCTCGAGAAGGTCGCGGCCCTGCCGCCCATGCAGGACAGGCCGAAGGCCAACCTCGCCCAGGCCCGCGCCGCGGACTACCGGTTCACGCTGGGCCGGCTGCTGCGGCCGATCATGATCGCGCTGATCGCCGGGCTCGTGCTCGACGGCCTCGACGCCCTCGCCAGCCTCGCGCTGCCCGCCCTCGTGCGCGGCGGCATCGACTCCGGGGTCGAGGCGAAGGCGTTCCACTGGGTCGTGCTGATGTCCATGTTCGGGCTGGCGATCGTGCTCGCCGACTGGGTCGTCAACATCGCCGAGACGTTGGTCGTCGCGCGCAACGGCGAGGGCCTGCTCTACACGATGCGGGTGAAGCTCTTCGCCCACCTGCAGCGGCTCGGCCTCGACTTTTACGAGCGTGAACTGTCCGGCCGCATCCTCACCAGGATGACCACCGACCTCGACTCCCTGTCCAGCTTCCTGCAGACCGGGCTCATCACCATGGTCAGCTCACTGCTGACATTCATCGGCGTGCTCGTGGCGATGATCATCCTCGATGTCCACCTCGGCCTGATCGTGCTGGCCATCATGCCGTTCCTGATCGTGGCGACCGTGATCTTCCGCAACAAGTCCTCCAAGGCCTACACCGAGGCCCGGGAGCGCGTCAGCATGGTCAACGCCGACTTCGCCGAGAACGTCGCGGGGCTGCGCGTCACGCAGGCCTACCGGCGCGAGGGCGAGAACAGCGCCCGGTTCGCCGGCCGCAGCAGCGCGTACCGGGAATCCCGGCTCCGCGCGCAGAGGTACATCGCGCTGTACTTCCCGTTCGTCCAGACGCTGTCCACGATCGCCGGCACGCTGGTGCTCATCGCCTCGGTCGGCCAGATCCGGTCCGGCACGCTGACCGCCGGGGCACTGATCGCCTACCTGCTCTACATCGACATGGTGTTCTCGCCAGTGCAGTCCCTGTCGCAGGTGTTCGACGGTTACCAGCAGGCGGCCGTCGCCCTGCAGCGCATGAAGGACATGTTGCGGATCAAGACCACGACGCCGCCGGCCGAGGACCCGATCCCGGTCCCGGAGGCCGGCCTGACCGGGCACATCGAACTGTGCGACGTCGAGTTCCGCTACAGCGTCGGGTCGGCGCTGTACGGGCAGACCGAGCCGGCGTCGGTGAAGCAGGCGCTCAACGGCGTGACGTTCAGTGTCACGCCCGGGGAGACCGTGGCCCTCGTCGGGCAGACCGGCGCGGGCAAGTCCACGATCGTCAAGCTGATCGCCCGGTACTACGACATCACCGGCGGCGGGCTGCTCGTAGACGGCGTGGACGTGCGGGACTACGACATGACCGCCTACCGCCAGCGGCTGGGCGTCGTGCCGCAGGAGTCGTACCTGTTCAGCGGCACGGTCGCCGCGGCGATCGCCTACGCGCGGCCGTCCGCGTCGGACGACGAAGTCGAGGCGGCGGCCCGCGCGGTCGGGGCGCACGACATGATCATCCACCTGCCCGGGGGCTACGACCACGAGGTCGGGGAACGCGGGCGGAACCTATCGGCCGGGCAGCGGCAGCTCATCGCCCTCGCCCGCGCCGAACTGGCCGATCCGGACATCCTGCTGCTGGACGAGGCGACCGCCGCCCTCGACCTGGCGTCGGAGGCGGCCGTCACCCGGGCCACGGAGCGGCTCACCGCGCGACGCACGACGATCGTCGTCGCGCACCGGCTCACCACCGCGGCCCGCGCCGACCGGATCGTGGTCATGGACCACGGCCGGGTCGCCGAGATCGGCTCGCATGACGAGCTGGTCGCACTCGGCGGCGTGTACTCGGGGCTGTGGAACGCGTTCATCGGGGACACCGAGTACGCGGCCTAGCCCTGCACGGTCGGCCGTAACCCGGCCGATCCCGGACCGTTAACGGCAGACGGCGCCCGGACGCACTCGCGTCCGGGCGCCGTCTCGCTTCCGGGGCTTCGTTCCCGAGACTCCCAGAACCTGGCCGCGAGCGGCGCTAACCGTTTAGCGGCTTGCCCTGCGGAAGATCGGCGCTGAGCTGGAGTGGCGCATCGAACGCAGCGACCTGATGGCACGCAAGCTCGACGCGCGCGCTGGTGGGGGGCTGTCGTACAGTTTCCCTGCCAGGGAAGACGACGGAGTGGGGGCGGAAACGCGTGTACCGGGCGATTTACAACGCGGTGCTGCGGCATGTGCCGCCGGAGGCGGCGCACACGGCGGCGTTCTCGCTCATCAAGGCCGTGCCGGGTATTCCCGGTGCCGTGCCCGCGCTGCGGCACTTCCTCGCCCCGAAGGACCCGGCGCTCAAGGTCCGTGCCCTCGGCCTCGATTTTCCCGGGCCCCTCGGACTCGCGGCCGGGTTCGACAAGGACGGCGAGGGCATCGTCGGCCTCGCCGCGCTCGGCTTCGCGTTTGTCGAGGTCGGCACCGTCACCGCGCGGCCGCAGCCCGGTAATCCCAAGCCGCGGATGTTCCGCTTCCCCGCCGACAAGGCCCTCGTGAACCGGATGGGCTTCAACAACCACGGTGCCGCCGCCCTCGCGGCCAGACTGCGGGCACTCAACGGCAAGACCGGCACGCGGCCCATCGTCGGCGTCAACATCGGCAAGACCAAGGTCGTCCCGGAAGAGGGCGCCATCGCCGACTACGTAGCGAGCGCCACCCTGGTGGCCGACGTCGCCGACTACGTCGTGGTCAACGTCAGTTCCCCGAACACGCCCGGCCTCCGCGACCTCCAGTCGACCGAGAAACTCCGCCCCTTGCTTCGCGCGGTCCGACGCGCGCTCGACGAGGCGTCGCCCCGGCGCAAGGTCCCGCTCCTGGTCAAGATCGCCCCCGACCTCGCCGACGAGGACATCGACGCCATCGCGGACCTCGCCCTCGGCCTGGACCTCGACGGCATCATCGCGACCAACACCACGATCTCCCGCGACGGCCTCACCGATACCAAGGCGGCCGAGCAGGCCGGTCCCGGCGGCATGTCCGGCCCGCCGCTGAAGGAGCGGTCCGTGGCGGTGCTCCGCCGCATCCGTGCCCGCAGCGGCGACCATCTCACGCTCATCGCGGCCGGCGGCATCGAGACTGCCCAGGACGTCCGCGATCGCCTCGACGCCGGCGCCACCCTGGTGCAGGCGTACACGGCCTTCATCTACGAGGGCCCGTTCTGGCCTCGCCGCGTCCAGGACGGCCTCGCCGCGCAAGCCCGCCGCCCGGACTGAGCCCGAGCCGGATACTCCCAGCTCACACCACGTCCGCATTGCCCGCCGAAATCCCATTTAGCGGCGTTGGGGTAGACTATGACAACGTGGGTATCGTTCTTCGCGTGCGGCCGTGACCGCACACTTGCGCCCCAATCGAGGCACTTCACGTCTTAACTGGCTCAGCTGGCTTAACGGCACCGACCCCGGCCTGATGCGACTGCAGATGGCCGCCGAGATCACGATCGCCATCGGCGCCGTCGTTCTCGCCGAGTGGATCTTCGTCCGCGCCACCGGCGCGCTCCAGGTGCCGATCCCGCCGAAGACCCCGGCCGCCACCGCGGGCGAGCTGTGGCTGGTCAATCACGCCCTCATGGTGATCGCCATGATGCTCGGCGCGATCCTGGCCATGATCAGCGGGTTCGGCGTGGTCATGTACTCCACGGCGCGCAGCCAGGCGACCGCGCTGCTGTTCCTGCCCATCCCGATGCTCGCCATGCTCGCCCTGGGCCTGGCCGATCACGTCCGGATGCTGTCGCTCGCGTCACTGGCCGTGGTGCTGGCGATCGGGACGTACTGCCGCCGCTTCGGCCCGCTCGGCTTCAACGGCGGCATCCTCGCCTTCATGGGCGTCTTCCTCGGCTTCTTCATCCAGGACTACGTGACGCTCAGCCAGTTCGGCTGGCTGGCGGCCGAGATCCTGCTCGGCACGCTCGTTACCTTCATCGTGCACTTCACGCTCTTCAGCCCGCGGCCGGCCGCGGCCGTGCGGCGCATGCAGCAGTCGTATGCGGCCCGTGCCCGGGATGTCGCGAACGAGATCGCGGAGGTATACAGCGGACGGGAACGTGATGGGGAAGATGAGAAAGCCGAGGCCAGGCTGCACCGTCACCTGCTGCGCCTGAACGAGGCGGCGCTCTTGATCGACGCGCGGCTGGACGCCGTGCCGGCCGGATGGAGCGCGGCGGCCCTCCACCAGCGGTTGTTCGACGCCGAGGCGGGACTGAGCAACGTCGCCCGCTTCGCGCTCGCGCTCACCGGCCGCGGCTTCCCCGCCGCGCTGACCGCGGCGGCCGGGCGCGCGCTCGACGGCATCCGCGACGAGGACTTCGGCGCGGTCACCGGCAACGTTGCGGTCATCAGGGGCTTTCTGGACACCCCTTCCGCCGAACGTTCCAGGCTCTCCCCCACCGACCGGGTTCTCCTCCACCGCTTCGCGACGTCCGTCACGGAGTCATCCGCCGCGCTCCGCGCGTTCCGGCGTTACCCGGCCGACGCGGCGCCCGACGACGCTCCCGTCGAGGTTCCCGATGGCGTCTTCACCACGCAGGTCGCGACCTTCGGCGGCTGGCTGCCCGGCTCGTCGGCCATCGCCGGGCTGGCGTCCAAGGAGCGGGGCGGGCGCGGCCTGATCGAGCGCATCCGGCTGGCCCCGTACGCGCGGACCGCGATCCAGATGGGCATCGCGGTCGGCGGCGCCATCGCCCTGGGCGACCAGCTGTCCGGGCGGCGATTCTACTGGGCGCTGATCGGCGCGTGGGTCACCTTCATGGGCACCAACACCGCCGGCGAGCAACTGCGCAAGGCCACGTTCCGCATCGCCGGAACCCTGGTGGGCGTGGCCGCCGGGGCGCTGCTGGCGCACGCCGTGGGCAACCAGGTCGACTGGCAGCTCGTGGTCGTGCTGGTCTCCCTGTTCCTCGGGCTGTACCTGTTCCGGGTCAACTACATGTTCATGGTCATCGGCATCACGGTGATGGTCTCCCAGCTGTACGTGGAGCTGGGCGAGTTCTCCAACAGCCTGCTGGTGCTCCGACTGGAGGAGACGTCGATCGGCGCCGGGGTCGCCATGCTCACGGTGCTACTCGTGCTGCCACTGCACGTCGGCCGGGTGGCCAGGGTCGCGGCACGGGAGCAGATCGCGGCGCTGGCGGACCTGGCCGACCGCTGCCTGGACCGGCTCGGCAACCCGGCGAGCAGCTGCGGGTCTGACCTGGAACTGCGCGCCGCGGCACGGCGCGTGGACAACTCCTATCAGGCGCTGGTCGCCACGGTCCGGCCCATGCGCACGCCGCTGCTCGGCAGCCTGGCGTCCCGGGTCGCCGGGTTCGCGGCGACGGCGTCCGCGGCCCGGCACTACGCGCGGAACTTGCTGCTGGACGCGTCCACGCGCTACGCGGACCTGTCACCAGACGCGGTGGCCGAGCTAACCGCGGCGCGGCGCCAGCTCGCCGCGTCCCTGAGGGCGATAACGTCCGCCTTGTCCCCCAGCTCCGACACCGACACTGGCCCGGACCTTGGCTCCAACGCGGACCTCAGTCCTGGCGACTCCGCCGGGTACGTACGCTCGGCCGCGCTGTTCGCGCACATCGCCGATCAGCTCCCCGACCAGGAATTCACCAGCCGCCCGCAACTGGCGTTGCGAGACCTGCAGTTGCTGGACGGCGCCTTCGCCGAGGCGGCCAGGTGGTCCGGCGTCGAAGTCACCGACCTCGACACGAGCCCCCGCCCCGGCCCCGGCCTCCCCACCGGCACCGATCCCGCCTCCCCCTGCGTCTCCGGCTCAGGCACCGGCCCCGAGGCTTACGCGGGTAGTTAGCGCCGGGGGGCCGGGGGCAGGGGGCAGGGGGCAGGGGCTCCCGGACTGGGTCGATGGCGCATCTGAGCCAATCCGATTGGCTCAGATGCGCATCTGAGCCAATCGGACCGGCACCGCGCCCGTCAAGATCATTACATAAAGTGAGTTGACCATAGCAGAGAGTCATTGCTACGCTACGGAGCGAAACAGCTACAGAAACGGTATATCACGCCGTTTCGGACATGCCCGGAAGGAGGAGTCCATGACCCGCGGGCAGGACACCTGGACAAAGCGTACGCCGCACGGATCCACTGGCCGCTAACCGCCGCTCACATCCCGAAGTAGCCGCCTGCCGGGCCCGCGCCGCCTCCGTGGCCGCGCCGGCTACCGGGCCCGCAGCAGGAACGGCTCCGTCGACCTGCCTGACCCGTCCTGGGCCGCCCGATGTCGGGGATCACTGATGCGCATGCTGGCATTTATTGGTAGAAGTGAACCCGTTCGTTGCGCCTGTTTCCCCGTTCGCTGAGGAGAAGTTCATGCCCAGGGTCACCATCGTCGGCGCCGGTCAGTCCGGCCTGCAACTCGCCATCGGCCTGCTCGCGAGCGGCCACGAGGTGACCGTCGTCTCGAACCGGACGCCCGAGCAGATCGCGAATGGGAGGGTGGCCTCCAGTCAGTGCATGTTCGATAGTTCACTGGCCCATGAGCGGGCGCTAAGCATTGATTTCTGGGCCGATTCCTGTCCGCCCGTGGAGCAGATCGCACTCACTGTTCCCGCACCGGACGGCGGGATCGCGTTCAAGTGGGGCGGGACGCTGGACGCGCCCGCACAATCCGTCGACCAGCGGGTCAAGATGCCGCGCTGGCTGGCCGAAGTCGAGGCGCGGGGTGGCACTGTCGTCATCGCCGAGGCCGGCGTGGCCGAACTCGAAACGTACGCGGCCGCCAGCGACCTGGTCATCGTCGCCGCCGGCAAGGGCGAGATCGCGTCGCTGTTCTCGCGCGACGCCGAGCGATCCACCTTTGACGCGCCGCAGCGGGCGCTGGCGCTCACCTACGTGCACGGGCTCACGTCAAGGGCGGGGCGCTCGGCAGTGGACTTCAACCTGATTCCCGGCATCGGCGAGTACTTCGTGTTCCCGGCGCTGACCGCGAGCGGCCCGTGTCACATCATGACGTGGGAGGCCGTTCCGGGCGGCCCGATGGACGTATTCAGCGCCTCTGCGCTGCCCAGTGAACATCTCGCGACGTCAAAGGAACTGCTGCGGAAGTTCCTGCCGTGGGAGTACGAGCGGGCGGCTTCCTGCGAGCTGACCGACGATGGCGGCCTGCTGGTCGGCCGGTTCGCCCCAACGGTCCGCACGCCCGTCGCGGTGCTGCCGTCGGGACGGCCCGTATTGGGACTGGCAGATGTCGTCGTGCTCAACGACCCGATCACCGGTCAGGGATCTAACAACGCCGCGAAGTGCGCCGCGTCCTACCTGGCCAGCATTCTCGCGCACGGCGACGCACCGTTCGACGCGGCGTTCATGCGGACGACGTTCGAGACGTACTGGTCGTACGCGCAGTTCGCGACGACCTGGACGAACGCGATGCTGATGCCGCCCCCACCGCACGTGCTGCGGCTTCTCGGCACGGCCGCAGCGCACCAGGCCATCGCGGACCGCTTCGCGAACGGGTTCAACAACCCGCCGGACTTCTTCGACTGGTTCATGGACCCCGCCAAGGCCGAGTCCTACCTCGCCGAAGTCACCGCCGTGAGCTAAGGCGCGACCCACACTGGCGGTTAGTGGCCGCGGAACGCTTCCTCCAGCCACCAGGATGCCGTGTCCCGCGTGACCTTCGCGTCGATGACCAGCGGCTTGTCCCGGGGGCCTTTGGCCCAGTCGCCGACCGCCGCCAGGTCTGACGCCCGCCGGACGGTGACGCCCTCGCAGCCGAAGCCCCGGCCGATCTCCGCGATGTCCGCGGGCGGGAACCGGACGTGGTCCAGCGGGTGGCCGTCCGGCCCGAAGTGGTGGACCTCGGCGCCGTAGGCCTCGTCGTCGTACACCACGACCGCCAGGTCCAGCCCCAGGCGCACCGCCGTCTCGAGTTCGCTGACCCCCATCAGCAGGCCGCCGTCCCCGACCGCCGCGACGGTGAGCCGGTCCGGGCGGGCGATCGCCGCGCCGATCGCGGTGGCCAGGCCGAGGCCGATCGACTGGTACGCCTGCGTGAACACGAAGCCCTCCGCGTCCGGCACGTCCAGGAACATCGCCGGATAGCCCATGAAGTTCCCCGAGTCGACGGCGACCGTCCGCTCCGCGGGCAGCACGTCGTCCAGCGCGATCGACAGCGTCCGCGGGTCGATCCGCCCCGGTTCGCGGTGCTCGGCGTAGGGGACGTCACGCCACCGGCCTTCCCGGGCGATCCGCTCCGCGATCTCCGGTGTCCGGTAACCGGGATCGGGCCGCGGATCCGCCAGATCGGACACCGCGCGCGCCGTGGCCCCGACGTCGCCGACCAGGCCCAGGTCGACGGGCTGGTGCGCGCCGAGCGCGTCGGAGTCGATGTCGACCTGCACCACCGTCGTCTCCGGGCCGATGAGCGTGCCGTGCCGGAGCGTCCACATGTTCAGGGAGCTGCCCCAGCCGACGACCAGGTCCGCGTCGCGGATCAGCTCCGCCGCCAGGGGGGTGGCGAATCCGCCGCTCACGTCGAGACTCCACGGGTGACCGCGGAACAGGCCGCGGGCGACGGCGGAAGTGGCCAGGAGAGCCCCGGATCGTTCGGCGAGCAGGCTCAGGTCGCGGTCAGCGTGACGAGCGCCGCGGCCCGCCACGAACACCGGCCGGCGGGCCGCCCGCAGCGCGTCCGCGAGCGCGGCCGCGGCGTCGGCGTCGGCGCTGCGCGGCGGTTCGGCAGCGGGCGCCGGCATCGTGAACGTCGCTGGCGCCTGCGCTGCCTGCACGTCGAGCGGAAGGTTGAGCAGGACCGTCCGCCGCTGCCGGACGGCGATGGCGCACGCCCGCGCGAGATCGGCGGGGGCCGTAGACGGCGACGTCACGCGCTCGGCGACCGCGCCGACGGCCGTGGCGAGCGCGGCCTGGTCGATGCGGAAGTTCGAGCCGGGCGCGGTCGCCTCGGGGGCGAGGATCAGCAGCGGCGTGCGGCTCTTGGCCGCCTCGGTGATGCCGGTCATCGCGTTGGTGAGGCCGGGGCCCTGGTGCACCGACAGCACGCCGAGCTCACCCGTGACGCGGGCGTAGGCGTCGGCCATCACCGCGGCGGCGCCCTCGTGGCGGGCGGCGACGAAGCGGGCGCCGCCTTCGGTAAGCGCGTTCGTGACGTGGAAGTTGCCGCTGCCCACTACGCCGAACACGGTTTTCACGCCTGCCGCCGCCAGCGACCGGCCGATCGCGTGCGCGACGTTTTCCGTCACCTGAAGACCTCGATCACCGTTAGGCCGCGTGCCTGGAGACCAGGGCGAGGACGCGGGCCGGGGAGCCCGACCCGGTCACGATCGGGAGCGGCGCGGCGATCACCAGCGCCCCCGTGGCGGGGAGCCTGTCCAGGTTGCGCAGCTGGGTGAGGCCGTACTTGCCCGCGCCGAGCACCGCCTCGTGGCACGGGAACGCCGGCTCGAAGCCGTACGCCTGGCCCGCGTCGGTGCCGACCGTCTCCACGCCGAAGCCGAGCAGGTCCGTCTGGGCGAGGTACTTCGCGGCCGCCGGGGTGACGCCCGGCGTGTGCGCGCCCTTGTCGTCGGCGTTGGCGAACGCCTCCGGATCCTCGCCGCGGGCGCTCCACCCGGTGCGGAACAGGAGCCAGCCCCTGGCCGGGAAGTCCCCGTGCGCCTGCCGCCACTCCTCCAGGTCGGCGACGTCGAGGAGGAAGTCGGGGTTCTTCGCGGCCTCGGCGGTCTTGTCGATCACGGCGGCCGGGCCGATGAGCCGGGCCGCGGGGATGCTGGCGACGTCGCCGTGGTCCTGGCCGGTAATCCAGTGGTTCGGCGCGTCCAGGTGCGTGCCGGTGTGCTCGCCGGTGTGGATGTTGTTCCAGTACCACCCGGGACCGCGATCGTCGTACCTGCTGATCTCCTCCAGCCGGAAGGGCGCGGTCTGGCCCCACTGCGGCGGCAGCTGCAAGATCGGCGTCGTCGCGTGCAACGGTGACGTGAGGTCAACGACCTCGACGCTCCCGTCGATGATCTGTGCCGCGAGGGAAGGGAGATCAGCCATGGAGCGAACCTAACGGGGCGCGCGGAATGGCGTCAATGCCCCGGGCCGGGCTTGACGGAGTGATTTCACCGATCTAGCATTCTGATATCAGTTTTTCGTCGATGCGGCGGTGGTGAGCCGGCATGACAATCAAACGCGCTATCACGATCCTTCCCCTCGCCGTCACGGTGGCCGCGCTGGCCGCGGGCTGCTCCGGCGGCCCGGCCGCCCCGACCGCCCCGACCGGGACGAGCACGGCATTCACCGCGCCGACCCCGACCGGGTCTTGGCCCTACCCGAACGGCGATCTCGCCAACACCAGGGTCGCTCCCGGCTCGGTGATCACATCGGCCAACGTGTCCAGGCTCCGGGAGGCGTGGTCCTTCAAGCTGACGGGCACGCCGGCGTCCGGAGTGAAGGACACCGGTTCCTTCGTCGCCGGGCCGGTCGTAGCCGGTGGCGTGGCCTACATCCAGGACCTGGACTGCGACGTGTACGCGGTCTCGCTCGCCACCGGAAAGCTCAAGTGGGAGTACCAGGCGAACGCTCCGGAGGCCTCGGGCCCGGGGCCGAACGGCGTGGCGGTCGCGGCCGGCGCCGTGTACGGGGACAGTCCATACGCGGCCTTCGCGCTGAACGCCGCGACCGGCAAGGTGCTCTGGTCGGATTCCCACCTGCTGAACAGCGGCCAGGGATCGTTCGAGATCCAGCCCCAGGTCGCGGACGGCCGCGTCTACCTGGCGAGCGCGTACGGGAACGGGCCCGGCGGCGGAGTGCTGCTGGCCCTGAACGCGTCGTCCGGGCACGTGCTGTGGCGGTTCAACACGGTGACCGGCGGCCAGGCATCCGGCGTGTCGGCGCTCGACCTCGGCGCGGGAGGCGCCTGGGAACCGCCCCTGATCGGGAGCGACGGGTCGGTGACCTTCGGGACCGGGAACCCGTACGAGTCGATGGGGTCGGCGATCGCCCATCCGTCACGGGCGCTGTACACCGACAGCCTGCTGAACCTGGACGCGGCCACCGGGCGGCTGCGCTGGTACTACCAGGCCGTGCCCAACGACTTCAAGGACCACGACATCCAGGCCTCGCCGGTCTCCGCCGTCATCGACGGAAAGCCCGCCGTCATCGGCTCGGGCAAGCTCGGGTACGTATACGCGATGGACGCGCGGACGGGGGCGTTGCTGTGGCGGACGCCGGTGGGCGTACACAACGGGACCGATAACGACTCCGTGCTCGCGCTGTCGCACAAGTTCCACCCGGCACTCCCCTACACGTACGAGCCGGGCGCTCTCGGCGGCGTGCTGGCGAACATCGCGGTCGCCGACGGCAGCGTCTACGTCGCGACCATCGACGTGCCCTTCACCATCACGTCGCTGTCCGCTGTCAATGGCTCGGCGGCCGCCAGCACGCTGGCGGGCCAGGTGGAGGCGGTGAACCTCGCCACCGGCAAGGTGGAGTGGGACACGAAGGTGTCCTCCCTGCCGCTGGGCGCGGCCACGGTCTCCAACGACCTGGTGTTCACCACGCTGTACGGGGGCCAGCTGCTCGCACTCAACCGCGCGACGGGCGCCGTCGTCTACCGGCACACGCTGCCCGCGTCGACGAACGCGCCGATCGCGGTGTTCGGGAACACGGTGCTGGTGCCCGCGGGCGCACCACCGGTGTCGGCCAAGGCCGACAGCGGCGGCACGCCGCAACTCGTCGCCTACACGGTCCCGTGAGCAGAGCTCAGGTTGTCAGCAGGCAGGGCAGGCGGGTGTGCCCGTTGGAGATGAACGACGAGACGTGCTCGAGTTCCTCCGGCGGGCAGGCCAGCCGGATCTCCGGGAACCGCCCGAACAGGATGGGCAGGCCGATGCCGGCTTCCAGGCGGGCCAGCGGAGCGCCCAGGCACAGGTGGGTGCCGTAGCCGAAGGCGAGGTGGTCATGGTGCTTCCGGGTGGCGTCGAACTCGCCGGCGTTCTCCCCGTGCCAGGCTGGGTCCCGGTTGGCGGCGATGAAGGACAGCAGGATCGCCTCGCCCTGACGGATCACGACGCCGGCGGTCTCGCTCAGGTCGATGTCGCTGACGGCGTAACGCAGCGGCAGGTGGGCGACCGGCGCCTCGGCGCGCAGGGTCTCCTCGATCACGTCCTCCCAGGTGACGCAGCCGTTGCGGAGCAGCTCACGCTGGTCCGGCCGGGACAGGAGCGTGTAGATGGCCTGGTCGAGCAGGTTCACGGTGGTGTCGTAGCCGGCCGAGACCACCAGCAGGAGCGTGTCGAGCAGTTCCTGCTCGGTGAGGCCGGAACCGTCTTCGTCCCGCTGGGCGATCAGGTCGCTGGTCAGGTCGTCGCCGGGGGTGGCGCGCTTGCGGGCGACCAGGTCGGCCAGCATGGCGTACATCCGCTCGCCGCTGGCGACGGCCTCTTCGGGTGTGTTGCTGGTGCTGAAGATAACGTCCACGGCGGCGCGCATTCCCGGACGGTGTTCCGCGGGCAGGCCCATCAGCTCGCAGATGACCTGGATGGGCAGCGAGTAGGCGAAACCCTCGCGCAGGTCGGCCACCGTGCCGGCCGGGGTCGCCGCCAGGTCGTCGACCAGGGCCGTGGCGATGGCCTCGATGCGCGGCGTGAGGGCCCGGCTGCGCCGGGCGGTGAACGCGGGCGCGACCAGGCGGCGCAGCCGCGTGTGCTCCCCGCCGTAGGCGGTGAACATGTTCTGCACCGCGATCCAGATGAAGAGGGGCCACTCGGGGCCGACCTCGCCGCTCGTGAACCGCGGCCAGTGCTGGCGGGGGTCCTTGGAGACGCGCGGGTCGGTCAGGAGTTCCTTCATGAGCGGAGCGCTCGTGATGGACCAGGCGGTCACGCCGTCCGGGAGCGCCACCAGGGTAGCCGCGCCGCGCGCGCGCAACTTGTCCGCCTCGCGCGCGAGGTCAGCACCGGTAGGGTCGAGCGGGTAGGGCGTCATCTCTTGCTGGATCTGGGCATCCATGCGGATTTAGCTCCTCGGGAGAACCCTTACAAGGCCGCAGAGAACGTAACATTCCCCAACCCGCTTGCCTAGCCGCGGGGTACCGGATGATTACGACCGGCCATGCCCCCACTCCCGGCCGCGACGAGCGGCGGTTCATGGGTCATTCGCGCCCCGAGCCCAATCCGACCCGCAAACCGTGCCTTACTTATCCCGAAATAAAGGCATGTACCACGCATTTCGGGATACCCCTGTAGGGGTATATGTTCCATGATCACGGGTCGAACGTGCCGATATACGGCATCAACGACCCATGATCATGAAAGAGGCACAGATCAGGCGTCTCTCACGCCGGTCGCCCGCCGGATATAGCGTTATATATCCGGTCAGGAAGTCCGGCTTCGGGGGTCGGGAGGGACCCTGTGGCATGAACGACCCATGAAAGCCCTCGCCGCCGCGGGGATCGGGCGCTGCCCGCGCAGTCCGGCGGGATCGGGCGCTGCCGCGCAGGTCGGGCGCCGCCCGCGCCGTCGGGCGGGATCGGGCAGTCGGGCGGGATCGGGCAGTCGGGCGGGATCGGGCAGTCGGGCGGGATCGGGCAGTCGGGCGGGATCGGCAGTCGGTCGGGATCGGCAGTGGGTCGGATCGGGCACTGTC
>Ga0210389_10000492_pt1 | contig 36209 bp, 35 predicted proteins | sample IncBWH28OmetaG_FD_160127 | JGI IMG/M metagenome (GOLD analysis project Ga0210389, IMG submission 160127) | Forest soil microbial communities from Barre Woods Harvard Forest LTER site, Petersham, Massachusetts, United States - Inc-BW-H-28-O ... | reverse complement strand
ATGGCGACACCGAGCGCGATCACCGAGATCGACGTCCGGATCCAGGCGAGGATGGTTCGCTCGTTGGCGAGATGATCGCTGATGTGCTGTGGCTTGGCTTGCGGACTTTCCATTGGACCCTCCGTCCTCGAAGGATCGCGCCGCCCTCAACCGAACGCAAACGACGAAGGCCGCCTTTCGGCGGCCTTCGCGGTCGACCCTTTCCCCGGGCTCAGTTGTACTTGCCTAGTTGTACTTGGCGATCTCCAGCCGGCCGACCTGGTCGCGATGGACCTCGTCCGGGCCGTCGGCCAGCCGCAGCGTGCGCTGATGGGCGTACATGCTGGCCAGCTTGAAGACCTGGCTGACGCCGCCCGCGCCGTGCAGCTGCAGGCAGCGGTCGACCACCTTGGAGGTGATGTTGGGCACCGCCACCTTGATCATGGCGATCTGCTGGCGGGCTTCCTTGTTGCCGAACTTGTCCATCGCCCAGGCCGCCTTCAGCACCAGCAGGCGGGCCATGTCGATCTCCATGCGCATGTCGGCGACATGGGCCTTGGTGACGCCCATCTCGGAGATGCGCTGGCCGAAGGCGACGCGGCTCTTGGCGCGCTTGATCGCCATCTCGAGCGCCCGCTCGGCGACGCCGATGGCGCGCATGCAGTGATGGATGCGGCCCGGGCCGAGGCGGCCCTGGGCGATCTCGAAGCCGCGGCCCTCGCCCAGCAGGATGTTGGACTTGGGCACCCGGACATTGTCGTAGACGACCTCGGCATGGCCGTGCGGCGCGTCGTCATAGCCGAACACGTGCAGCATCTTGACGATCTTGATGCCCTTGGCGTCGCGCGGCACCACGATCATCGACTGCTGGCGGTAGGCCGGCGCGTTGGGATCGCTCTTGCCCATCAGGATGATGACCTTGCAGCGCGGATCGCCCATGCCCGACGACCACCATTTGCGGCCGTTGATGACGTAATTGTCGCCATCGCTCTCGATGCGGCACTCGACGTTGCGCGCGTCGGACGAGGCCACCGCCGGCTCGGTCATGGCGAAGCACGAGCGGATCTCGCCGTTGAGCAGCGGCTTCAGCCACTTCTCCTTGTGCTCCTTGGAGCCGTAGCGGGCGAACACCTCCATGTTGCCGGTGTCGGGCGCCGAGCAATTCACCGATTCAGAAGCGATCGACGAGCGGCCCAGCACTTCGCAGATCGGCGCGTATTCGAGGTTGGAGAGGCCCATCGTGCCGTGCGTGTCGCCGGTCTCGCGGTCGGCGGGCAGGAACATGTTCCACAGGCCGCGCTTCTTGGCCTCGGCCTTGCACTCTTCGAGGACGGGCGGGAGCTGCCAGCGGTCCTTGGCCTTCTCCATCTGCTCTTCGTAGACGGGCTCGGCCGGATAGATGACCTCGTCCATGTACTTGGTGAGCTTCTCGACCAGCGCCTTGCTGCGGTCGGAGTATTCGAAATCCATACGGTCTCTCCCTTCGGTGCTGCGGCGGACTCTGGCCGAAAACGAAGGCGATGTGAACGGCCATTCAGCCGATCGGGCTTCCCGCGACGCCGCAGTCGCGTTCCGGCGTGCGGGACAGGTCGAATGCGGGACTATTCGGCCGCGAGTGCCGCCCTGGTCCGCCGCTCCGCGGCGCGCAGCGGCCGCAGCACGGCCAGCGCCATGACTGCCGCGACGGCGTTCATGATGGCGGCGATAACGAACACGGCATGCCAGCCGCCGGTCGCCGCCATCAGCACGTTGCCCAGCGGCACCAGCAGCGACGCCGTGCCCTTGGCCGTATAGAGCAGGCCGGCGTTGGTCGTGGCGTACTTGGTCCCGTACACGTCGGTGCAGGTCGAGGGGAACAGGCTGTAGATCTCGCCCCAGGCGAAGAACACCAGCCCGCTCAGCAGCACGAACATCACCGGGTCATGGCCCATCGTGCTCAAGGCCCAGATGCCGACCGCCTCCAGGGAGAAGGCGATGAACATGGTGTTCTCGCGCCCGATATGGTCCGACACCCAGCCGAAGAACGGCCGCGTGATGCCGTTCAGCACGCGATCGATCGACAGCGCGAAGGTGAGCGCGGGCAGGGTGATGCCGATCAGCGTCACCGGCACGCCGGCGACCTTGAAGTCGTTGGCGATCGGGGCGAGCTGCGCCGTGGCCATCAGGCCGCCGGCGCCGACCAGCACGAACATCAGGTACATCACCCAGAAGATCGGCGTGCGCAGCATCTCGACGGGCGTGTAGCTGCGCGCCGACTGCTGCACATGCGTCGAGGCCGGCACCTCGCCCGTCAGCGGGGCGCGCAGCAGCCAGCCGAGGACGAAGACCACGAGGCCCTGGCCGAGTCCGAACCAGAAGAAGGTCGCCTCGTAGCCGGAGCTGCGGATCATGGCCTGGATCGGGATGATGGTGAGCGCCGAGCCGGCACCGAAGCCCGCCGCGGTTAGGCCGGCGGCCAGGCCACGCCTGTCGGGAAACCATTTCAGCGCATTGCCGACGCAGGTGCCGTAGACGGCGCCGGCGCCGATGCCGCCGATCGCGGCGGAGACGTAGAGCATGGCCAGCGAACCGACATAGGCGTTCAGCATCCACGAGATGCCGACCAGCACGCCGCCGATCACCACGACGATCTTGGGGCCGTAGCGATCGACGAACCAGCCTTCGATCGGCACCAGCCATGTCTCGGTGAGCACGAAGATGGTGAAGGCGACCTGGATGGACGCACGGTCCCAGCCGTGCTTCTGCCCGATCGGCCCGACGAACAGCGTCCAGCCGTACTGGAGGTTGGCGATCATCACCATGCAGACGATGCCGATCAGCAGCTGCAGCCAGCGGCCGGACGGCGGCCGCGCGGCCGCAGTTTGGTACGACGTCATCGTTTCGCTCCCAGCTTGCTCGCCCATTAGGACGGTTGTTTCTTCCTCTCCTTTTGCCACAGTTGTGCTGTAATTCCCAGCCCACCGTGCGTTGGAGTGGCCGGGCTGCGCGATCGGGCTCGGCTTGCCGTCAATGCCGGCGGGCAGGCGCCGAGAAACTGCTGGGCGGCATGGCCTGAAACGCTCCCTTGCCCGTCGCCGGGTGCCGTCCCTAAATCGGGCAAGACAGAGCACCGGGAGAAATGCCGTTGGACAGCGTGATGCAAACGCCTTTCAAGCCGATCGAGTTCCTGAGCCGCGACGTCAGGATCGAGAAGCGCCATGACGGCACCATCCTGCTGCAGTCCAACCACGCCCTGAAGCCCTACGAACGGCACGTGCCGGCTTTCCTCGCCAAGTGGGCGGCCGCGGCGCCCGAGCGGGTGTGGCTGGCGCAGCGTCGCGGGCCGGATCGCGACTGGCTGAAAGTGACCTACGCCGAGGCCAAGCGGCAGGTCGATGCCGTGACCCAGGCTCTGCTCGACCGCGGTTTTGGCCCCGACAAGCCGGTCATGATCCTGTCGTCGAACTCGATCGAATTCGCGCTGCTCGGCATGGCGGCGATGCAGGCGCGCGCCCCGCTGGCGCCGGTCTCGCCGGCCTACTCGGTGATGAGCCAGGACCACGCCAAGCTCCGCTACGTCTTCGACCTGATCAAGCCCGGCCTGGTGTTCGTGCAGAGCGGCGAGATCTATGCCCGCGCGCTGGCCGCCCTCGAGCTTGAGGGCGTGCTGCTGGTGCATGTCGACAAGGCGCCGCCCCGGATGCAGTCGCTGCCCTGGAGCGAGCTTCTGGCCACCCGGGCGACGGACGCGGTAGCGAAGTCGATCGAGCAGATCGAGCCCAAGACCGTGGGCAAGTTCCTGTTGACCTCGGGCAGCACCGGCATGCCCAAGGCGGTGATCAACACCCACGAGATGATGTGCGCCAACCTGGCGATGGGCCAGATGGCGCGCACGCGCCAGCCCGGCGATCCCGTGTCCGTCCAGCTCGACTGGCTGCCGTGGAACCACACGATGGGCGGCAATGCCACCTTCCAGGGCAACCTCGCCGAGGGCGGCACGACCTATATCGACGACGGCAAGCCGCTGCCCGGCCTGTTCGAGGAGACCTTGCGCAATCTGCGCGAGGTCTCGCCCACCTATTTCGCCAACGTGCCGGCGGGCTACGCCATGCTGGCGACGGCCCTCGAGAAGGACGAGGCGCTGGCCAGGCGCTTCTTCAAGAACCTGAACTCGCTCGCCTATGGCGGCGCCACCCTGCCGTCCGACCTCTATGAGCGCATGGAAGCGCTGGCGGTGAGGCATACCGGCTACCGGCTGCCCTTCGTCACCGGCTGGGGTTCGACCGAGACGGCGCCGACTGCGACCACCGTGCATTGGGCGTCGGAGCGGGTCGGCCTGATCGGCCTGCCGTTTCCCGGCGTGCAGCTCAAGCTCGTGCCGACCGGCGAGACGGGACGCTACGAGCTTCGCCTGAAGAGCGTGATCGTGACGCCGGGTTATCACCGTCGGCCCGATCTCACGGCCGAGATGTTCGACGAGGAGGGCTTTTACAAGATCGGCGACGCCGGCCGCTTCGTCGATCCCGAGGATCCGAGCTGGGGCCTGATCTTCGACGGCCGGGTGGTCGAGGATTTCAAGCTCCTGAGCGGCACCTTCGTGCTGGTCGGCACCTTGCGGACGACGGCGATCGCGGCGGCGACGCCGGTGCTGCAGGATGCCGTGATCTGCGGCCAGGACCGCGACCATGTCGGCCTGCTGGGCTTCCCCAACATCGCCGCCTGCCGCGAGCTCGTGGACGACCGCGGCGCCAAGATGACGACGGCCGAGCTGCTGGCCCATCCCGCCGTGGTCGGCGCGCTGCGCGATGGCCTCGCCCGGATGAACGCCGAGGGCAAGGGCTCGTCGATGCAGGTCAGGCGCGCGCTGCTGATGGTCGAACCGCCTTCGGTCGACGGCCACGAAATCACCGACAAGGGCTACATCAACCAGCGCGCCACGCTCGAGCGGCGCAAAGCGCTGGTCGACAAGCTTTACGCCGGCGGCGAGGGAGTCATCGTCATCGGCGGCGCGTGAGACCGCGATGATCTATTTCCTGGCGACCGTTGCAGCGATTGCGGGGTTCCTGTTCGGTTATGACGAGGGCGTGATCGCCGTCGTCCGGCCCTCGCTCGACAAGGACTTCCCGATGGGGCCGCTGGTCGCCGGCTTCATGACCGCGGCGGTGCCGCTCGGCGCGTTGGCTGCTGCAGGCCTCGCCGGTCGGATCATCGATCGGTTCGGCCGCCGCCGGGTGCTGATGGCGGCGGCGGCCCTGTTCGCGCTCGGCGCGCTGATCGCCTCCGCGATCACCGCGGTCTGGATGCTGGTGTTGGCCCGTCTCATCCTGGGATTGGCGATCGGGGTCGCGGCGGTCGGCGCTCCGCTCTACATCGCCGAAACCGCGCCGCATCGGATCCGCGGCGCGCTGGTTTCGACCTATCAGCTGGCGATCACCATCGGCATCCTCGTGTCCTACCTGACCGGCCTGTTCATCTCCGGCGACGGCACGTGGCGGACGATGTTCGGCCTCGGCGCCGTGCCGGGACTTCTGTTCCTCGCAGGCCTTGCCTTCCTTCCCGAATCGCCGCGCTGGCTGGTGCTCAAGGGCTTCCCCGACGACGCACGGGCCAGCCTGCGGCGCCTGCGCGCCGCAGGCTGGCCCGTCGACGGGGAGCTCGACGAGATGGTCCGCAGCGCGCAAGCCCAGGCCGGCCGGAAAACCGGTTACCGGGCCTTGCTGGAGCCGGCCATACGACCGGCGCTGATCGTCGCCGTAGGCCTTTTCTTCCTGCAGCAGCTCAGCGGCATCAATGCCGTGATCTACTATGCGCCGCAAATCTTCAGCCACGCCGGTTTCGACAGCGCCAGCACGCAGATGCTGGCGACGGTCGGTGTCGGAACGGTCAATCTGCTGACCACGGTGCTGGCGATGTTCCTGATCGACAGGATCGGGCGACGCCCCTTGCTGATCCTGGGGTTTGCCGGCGCGTCGGCTGCGATGCTCGTCATCGTGCTCGCCGTCATCGAGCCCACGCTGGTGCCGTCATGGGTCATCATCGTGGTGTTGTTGCTCTACATCGCCTCTTTCGCCATCAGCCTGGGGCCGCTTCCGCATGTCATGATGTCGGAGATCTTTCCGCTGCGGGTGCGTGGGCTTGGCATGAGCATGGCCTCGATCAGCAACTGGGGCTTCAACTTCATCGTCGTCTTCTCCTTCCCGTTGATGCTCGCCGGGCCGGGTCTCGCCTTCACCTTCACGATCTTCGCCGTCATCTGCCTGGGAGGAATCTTCTTCACCATGACGCGGGTACCGGAGACGACCGGGCTTTCGCTCGAGGCCATCGAGACGCATTGCCACTCCGGTCGGCCCCTGGTCACGCTGAAGCGGGGAGTCGCTGCCGGCGCGGCCGTTGCCGCCGAAGACGATTGAGCGGACCGGCCGCAGTCCGTGCTAAAGAGCGTTGTGCGCTGGAATAGGGAGAGAGACATGCCAATCGCCACCAAATACCTGTTCATCGTCAGCATGGATGTGACCAAGGAGAAGGAAGCGCTGTTCAACGAGGTCTATGATACCGAGCACGTGCCTCTGCTGCTCAAGGTGCCCGGCGTCAGGGCGGTCTCGCGCATGAAGACCGAGCCTGCCGCCTTCAATCTCGCCGGCGAGCGCAAGCTGCTCGACGGCGGCAGCGAGCCCAATTACGTGGCGATCTACGAGATCGACAGTCCGGATGTGTTGCTGAGCAAGGAATGGGCGGTGGCGGCGGAGAAGGGGCGCTGGCCCAGCGAGGTGCGGCCCTTCACCTCGAACCGTCGGCACATCGTGCGCAAGGTGATCTAGCGATCCGGAGCCGGGAGGACGAAATGAATTTCCACAACAAGGTGGCGCTGATCACGGGTGGCGCCAACGGCATCGGGCGCGCCACGGCGCTGGGCTTTGCCGGCCGCGGCGCCAAGGTCGTGATCGTGGATCGCGACGCAACGGGCGGCGAGGCGACGGCGGGCATCGTCCGCCAGCAGGGCGGCGAGGCGCTGTTCGTCCAGGCGGACGTCACGCGTGCCGAATCGGTGCAGGCCTATGTGAACAAGGCGGTCGGCGCCTTTGGGCGGATCGACTGCTTCCACAACAATGCCGGCATCGAAGGCAAGGTCGCGAACATCGCCGATTGCGACGAGGCGATGTTCGACACGGTGATGGCCGTGAACGTCAAGGGCGTGTTCCTCGGACTGAAGTATGTCCTGAAGCAGATGCTGGTCCAGAAGACCGGCGGCGCGATCGTCAATACCGCGTCCGTTGCCGGCTTGATGGGATCGCCCGGCATGCCGGCCTATGTCGCCTCCAAGCATGCCGTGCTCGGCTTGACCAAGACGGCGTCCGGCGAAGTGGCGCGCCACGGCATCCGGGTGAATGCGGTGTGCCCCGGTCCCATCGACACCCGCATGATCCATGACCTGGAAAAGCAGCTCAATCCGGCCAATCCCGGCAAGGTCGAGGCGACCTATCAGTCGTCGATCCCGATCGGACGCTACGGCACGGCCGAGGAAGTCGCCAACACGGTCCTGTTCCTGTGCTCGGACCTGGCCGGCAACATCACCGGTGCCCACTACGTCGTCGATGGCGGCCGCACGGCCACCCCGGGCGCCGTCACCTCGATGAACAGGGACTGATGACTCGCTAGTTCGCGGTCATGCCGCCATCGATCACGAGCTCGCTGCCGGTGACCCACGATGCGTCATCCGACGCCAGATAGAGGCAGCCGGCGGCGATGTCGGCCGGCGTGCCGAAGCGGCCGAGCGGCGTCGCCTCCAGGCGCTTGCGCGCGACCTCGGGATTGGAATGGCCGGGCACGGTCATCGGCGTGTCGACGAAGCCGGGATGCACCGAGTTCACGCGGATCTTTTCCGGCGCATACTGGATCGCGGCGGCCTTGGAGAAGATCCGCACGGCGCCCTTCGAGGCATGGTAGGCGGCGTTGGCGTGGCTGCCGACGATGCCGCAAATCGACGAGATGTTGACGATCGAGCCGCCGCCGGCGCGCATCATGGCCGGCACGGCGGCTTTCGTTCCCAGGAACACGCCAGTGGCGTTGACCTCCATCACCCAGTTCCACTGCTCGAGCGTCTGGTCGGCCAACCGCGGCCCGGCCGTGTGGCCGGTCTGGATGTTCAGCTTGGGATCGCGGCCCGAAATTCCGGCGATGTTGCACAGGATGTCGAGCCGGCCGTAGGCCTTCTCGGCCTGGGCCACGACCGCGGCCCATTGCGATTCGTTTCTCACATCCTGGTCTGCGAATGCCGCCGTTCCGCCTGTTGAGGTGATTTCCTTCTCGACAGTTTTGCCGAGCGAAGTGTTGCTGTCGGTCAGCACCACCGATGCGCCGTGCTGGGCGAATAGCCGTGCTGTTGCCGCACCGATGCCCGATGCTCCTCCCGTCACGATCGCGACCTTGCCTACGAGTCTTTTGCCCGGCTCCATGGTTCGTCTCCTCGTTTCCTCTCATAATCTGGCACATCCGCAGGGGTTGGACATATGAACGTGATCTCGAGGACTCGTCCCGACGCTCAGGAGATCGCTCTCTCCTGGCTGACGTCCTTCGGTGAGGCGCTGCGCTCGGGCGACGCCGCTGCCGCGGCCGGCCATTTCGCGGCCGGCGGTCACTGGCGCGACGTGCTCGCGTTCACCTGGCGGCTGCAGACCGAAAGCGGCGGGGCGGCAATCGAGGCGGCGCTGGCGCCGACCTTGGCGCGCACCAAGGCCGACCGCTTCCACATGCCTGCCGAGCGTGCCGCGCCGCGCCGCGTGCGCCGCGCCGGCACCGATTGCATCGAGGCGATCTTCGAGTTCGAGACCGCCTTTGGCAGCGCCAACGGCGTGGTCCGTCTTGTCGAGGAAACCGACGGCGCCTGGCGGGCTTGGACGCTCCTGACGACGCTCGAGGAGCTGCATGGCTATCCCGACGGACGGCCGCCTGCCCTGAGCGACGCCGAGCGCTTCTCGCGCGATTTCGGCGGCGAGAACTGGCTCGACCAGCGGCACAAGGCGGCAGCCTATGCCGATCACCATCCGGCCGTACTGGTGGTGGGCGGCGGCCAGGCCGGACTCGCGGTCGCGGCGCGGCTCGGCGCGCTCGGCGTCGACACGCTGATCGTCGATCGCCATGAACGCATCGGCGACAACTGGCGCAAGCGCTACCACGCGCTCACCCTGCACAACGAAGTGCACGTCAATCACATGCCGCTGATGCCGTTTCCGCCCACCTGGCCGGTCTTCATTCCTAAGGACAAGCTCGCCAACTGGTTCGAGGCCTATGTCGACGCGCTCGACCTCAACTACTGGACGGGCACGGAGCTGGCCGGCGGCCGCTACGATGCCAAGGAACGGCGTTGGACGGTGACGCTGCGCCGCACGGATGGCAGCGAGCGCATCTTGAAGCCGCGCCATCTGATCGTGGCGACGGGCGTCAGCGGCATTCCGATCTGGCCTTCGGTGCCCGGCCTCGACACATTCGCCGGCACGGTCATGCACTCCGGCAGCTACACCAGCGGCGAAGCCTGGAAAGGCCGCCAGGCCCTCGTGCTCGGCACCGGCAACAGCGGCCACGACGTCGCGCAGGATCTCTGCTCCAGCGGCGCCCACGTCACCCTCGTCCAGCGCAGCCCGACCTATATCGTGAGCATCCGCGAGGCGCAGAAGGTCTACTCGATCTACAGCGAGGGCCTGCCTTTCGCGGATTGCGATTTGCTGGCCGTGTCGATGCCCTATGCGGTCCTGCTGCGCGCCTATCAGCTTTCGACGGCGGAGATGCGCGCGGCCGATCGTGCTCTGTTGCAGGGCCTTGAGGCGCGCGGCTTTCGTCTCACCTACGGCGAGGACGACACCGGCTTCCAGATGATGTATCTGCGCCGCGGCGGCGGCTATTACTTCAATGTCGGCTGCTCCGACATGATCGTCGATGGCCGGATCGGGCTGCTGCAATACGACGCCATCGACCGTTTCACGCCGCAAGGTGCCGTCTTGCGCGACGGCACGACGATGCCGGCCGATCTCGTCGTCGTTGCTACCGGCTATGAGAGCCAGCAGGAATTCGTGCGCGCGACCTTGGGCGACGCCGTCGCCGACCGCATCGGCCCCGTGTGGGGCTTCGACGACGGCGGCGAGTTGCGTAACATGTGGATGCGGACGGCGCAGGACGGGCTTTGGTTCACCGCCGGCAGCCTGGCGCAATGCCGGATCTATTCGCGCTATCTGGCCCTGCAGATCAAGGCCTTGGAAGACGGACTGCTGCGGTAGGGCGCATCCCCCTTGAGGCATGTCATTGCCGGCGGCGCGCCACTCCAGTGGCGCGTTATGGTCTTCCGGACCGCGGGCGTCCCGCCCGCCTCATGATCATGAGCGGGCGGGACGCCCGCGGTCCGAATGAGCATGAAAAGACGCGCCACTGGAGTGGCGCGCCCCCAGCAAAGATGCGTCGACCGAATCCCCACCTCATCCTGAGGAGCATCGCGCAGCGACGCGTCTCGATCGCGCGGGGTAACCCCCGCGCTGTGATGGGCAACAGTCGTGACGTCGCCCACCCTTCGAGACGCGGCCTGCGGCCGCTCCTCAGGGTGAGGTTGTTCTGTCGAAGCCTCACTCGTCGACGCGTGACTCCCGAATCCGTCGCGTGCCCTGGAACACCGGCTTCAGCGGATCCATCACGAAGCGGATGCGCGGCAGGTCGGTGTCGACGGTGCAGCAGGTGCCGATGATCGGGCTGGCGAGCTCGAGGTTGGGCGCATTCCACGCCGCGGCGTCGAACGTGGCCACCTGCGGCTTGCCGCGCTCGGCCTTGTAGAAGGTGTATTTCGGATCGACCTGGATCAGCATGGTCTGGGTCTGGCCGTCGAGCGGTGCGTTCGCCGCCGTCACCCAGTTGATGTACTGCACGTCGGTGCCCGACACCGGCTGCGGATCGACCAGCGCGCAGTCGAGGATGGTCTTGCCGTCCTTCTTCACCGTGCCCATGACCCTGTCGTGCCGGCGCAGGAACTTGACCTCGCCCGCCTCGATCGGGAAACCCCAGCGGTTGCGCAGTTCCTTGGCCGCCGCGTCGCTGCTCGCGACCGCACCCAGCATGAGGCCGCGCGGATGGGCGCCGGCGCGGGTGCCGAGGCGCAGCATGGCGAGCGTGAACGGTCCGACCGGACTTTCGGAATACCGGGTGAGGGCCAGGATCACGTAGGACGGCAGCGCGGGATGCATCGCCTTGGGCAGCAGCCCGTCGGTCGAGCTGCGCGGCACCTCGATCAGAAGCTGCAGCATCTCGGCCTTGGGCAAGATCCACGCCTCGGTGTCGAGGTTTGCGAGTGTCGGCAGCGTCTTGGCGACGGCGGTGAGGTCAAGCGTTCCGTACAGAGGCATGGTTCTACTCCGCCGCTGCGGCGGCGACATTCGCCGGCTTCTTGGCGAACACCGGCATCACTTCCTTGGCGAACAGTTTCAAACTCGCCATCACCTCAGCCTGCGGCACGACCTCGTTGGCGTTCAAAATGAAGTTGATGCAATCGACGCCGAGCGATTCCCATTTCTTGACGGCGCGGATGATGCGCGCCGGATCGCCATAGGCCATGCCCTCGGTCTGCTGCTCGCTGGCGTCGGGGCCGGTGGCGGCGCGGCGCAGCGCCGGCAGCAGCCCGAGCGACTGGTAGGACGGCGAGGAAAAGACCTCGCGCGTCGAGATCAGCTGCGTCGCCAGGTAGTTGAAGGTGTTGCCGAGCTTCTTGCCGATTTCGACGCCGTATTTCTCGTCCTCGTGGCAGAACAGGAAGTTGGTGGTGGCGACCTGCTCGTTGACGAAAGCGCCGACCGGCTCGCACGACTGGATGCGCCGGCGGTACTCCTTGATCTTCTTCTCCTGCTCCTCGAAGCCCGCGAAGGAGAGGCCGAGGCTGCCCAGGCCGCGCTCGGCGGCGTCGATCTCGGTGCCCGGGCTGGTGACCGCCACCCACATCGGCGGGTGCGGCTTCTGGTACGGCTTGGGCAGGATGGTGCGTTCCGGCATCGACCAGAATTCGCCCTGGTAGGAGAAGGTCTCCTGCATCCACATCTTGGGCAGGCAGCGCACGAACTCGTCCCAGCTCTTCTTGGTGGTGTCGGGATTGGCGCCGAAGCCGCCCAGCTCCGTCCAGGTGGCGGAACGGCCGGTGCCGACATGCAGGCGTCCGCCCGACAGAATGTCGAGCGTCGCCGTCTTCTCGGCGATCTTGATCGGATGGTTGAACTCCGGCACGCAGACCACGATGCCGTGGCCGACCTGGATGCGCTTGGTCAGCACCGCGCAGGCGGTCAGGAACAGCTCGGGCGCCGAACAGTGCGAATATTCCTCGAGGAAGTGGTGCTCGACCGCCCACACATGGTCGAAGCCCAGCTCGTCGGCCAGCTTCACCTGTTCGAGGCAATTGTTGTAGACGGTCCGCTCCTTTTCCGGTGTCCACGGGCGCGGAATGGAAATCTCGTAGAACAGGCCGAACTTCATCTAAAAGCCTCCTGTGGTCCCTTGCGAAACGCTAGGCTTGCCCGTTGGCCGGCGCAACAGCACCATGGCATCGGAGGGCGAAACGGAATGAGCAGGCTTGGCGGAAAGGTCGCGATCGTTACCGGCGGCGCGAGCGGCATGGGCCGCGCCACCGTGATGCGCTTTCTCGCCGACGGCGCGAAGGTCATCGTGGCCGACCTCAATGAAACCAACGGTGCTGAGACGCTGGCGATTGCCAAGGCGGGCGGGCACGGCGACAGCGCGGCCTTCGTGCGCTGCGACGTCGCCCTGGAAGCCGACGTCGCCGCCGCCGTCGCCACGGCCGAGAAGCGCTTCGGCCGCCTCGACATCGCCTATCTCAATGCCGGAGTCGGCGGCGCCTTCGGGCCGATCGCCGAGACCGCTGTCGAGGATTGGGACTACACCTTCGCCGTGCTGACGCGCTCGGTGTTTTTAGGCATGAAGCACGCCTCGCTGGCGATGAAGAAGCATGGCGATGGCGGCGTCATCCTGGTCACGGCCTCGATCGCCGGCATGGTGGGCGGCGGCGGCAGCCACGCCTATTCGGCGGCCAAGGCCGCGGTGATCAGCCTGATCGAGAACGTGGCGGCCGAGCTGGGGCACGACCGCATCCGCGTAGTCGGCATCGCCCCGGGCGTGATCTCGACGCCTTTGGTCCATCGCGGCCGGCCGGAGAAATACGACAAGCAGTTCAGGCACCAGCCGTGGCCCGACCGCGGCGAGCCCGACTGCATCGCCGACGTGGCGGCCTTCCTCGCCTCCGACGATGCCCGCTTCATCACCGGCGAGACAGTGAAGGTCGATGGCGGGCTTCTGGCGCAGGGCATTGCGCTATGGGGCACCGGCAAGGATAACACCTTCATGAAAAGCGCCGGCGTCAATCGCGGCACCACCGGCGAGGCCATGGTCGTGCGCAACCTTCAATCCGGAGATCACAGGAAATGAGCGAAGCCGAGCGTCTTCACCGCCACCTCATCGGCCAGCAGGGCTCGCGTCGTTCGCTGAACACGCCGGCGCTGGTGCTCGATCTCGACATGCTCGACCGCAACATCGCCGAGATGGCGAGCTTCGCCCAGGCGCACAAGGTGAACCTGCGGCCGCATTCCAAGACGCACAAATCGGCCGACATCGCGCGCCGCCAGATCAAGGCCGGCGCGCTCGGCGTGTGCTGCGCCAAGCTGGGCGAGGCCGAGGCGCTGGCCGAGGCCGGCGTCGAGCAGCTGCACATCACCTCGCCGGTGGTGACGCCGCAGGCCATCACGCGGCTGATCGAGCTCAACGGCAAGGCCGCCGACCTCATGGTGGTGGTCGACAACGCCGCCAATGTCGATGCGCTCGCCGCGGCGGCCGCCAAGGCCGGCAAGCCTCTGGCGGTCGTGGTCGACATCGATCCCGGCATGCATCGCACCGGCGTCGCCACGCCCGATGGCGTGGTCGAGCTGGTGCGCAAGGTCACGCAGCACAAGTCGCTGAAATACGCCGGCGTGCAGTTCTATTGCGGTCGCCACCAGCACATCAAGGACTTCGCCGAGCGCAAGGCCTCGATCGAGGAGCGCACCGAGTATCTCAAGGGCATCCTCGCCAAGCTCGAGGCGGCGGGGCTGAAGCCCGGCATCGTCACCGGCTCGGGCACCGGCACGCATTTCATCGACGCCAAGCTCGGCGTGTTCACCGAGCTGCAGGTCGGCTCCTACGTCTTCATGGACCACGAATACAATATCTGCGACCTGCGCGGCCTCGATCGCCCGACCTTCGAGCAGGCGCTGCAGATCGATGCGCGTGTGGTGAGCGCCAACACGGCGGGCATGGTCACGGTCGATGCCGGCCTGAAGGCGATGGCGACCGAAGCCGGTCCGCCGCAGGTCCTGAAGGGCGCCGCCCCTGGCTCGACCACGCGCTTCATGGGCGACGAGCATCTCGCGGTGATCGCGCCCGAAGGCAAAGCAGCACCAGGCTTGGCTGAGCAGGTCATCCTGACGCCGCCGCATTGCGACCCCACGGTCAACCTCTACGAGTCCTATCACGTGGTGAAGGGCGACACGCTGGTCGAGATCTGGCCGGTGACGGGGCGCGGCCGCTCGCGGTGATGCACAATCGCCCGTCCGGCGATCCCAAACCCTCGCGCGACGACATCGAGATGACGCGCGAGATCAAGAAGGCAGCCGAGGCGCTGGGCTCGCGATCCACGACTACCTGGTGATCGGCCGCAAGGGTCCCGTGAGCTTCAGGAGTTTGGGGCTTCTGTCATAGTGGTCCGCGCGACCCTTCAAGTTCGGCCCTTGAATCGGCCAGAACGTGGAGCGGCCGGAGTATTTGTGCAGCATTTCGAGTTTTTGTGCAGGGACGGGCCTCAGGACTTCCGCCTTGTCTGAGGCATCCGCTCATCGATACTTTCTGTAACTCCCCCATCGACGAGCAAGCCAAGATATTTTGCGCCTCGCATACGGTGCTGGCGCACCGCGACGTATCCCGGGCTGTCGTACCACCTCTTGGCCTCCTCCACCGAAGGGAACTCCGCGACCACGACGCCTTCGACCGGTCCTTCACCCTCGAGGAGCTGGAATGGCCGGTACACGGTGTGGAGCTTGACGTCGAACCCCATGAAAGTACGAGGCATATCTTTCCAATATGTCTCCAGTTCCTTCCGATCGCTCACACCCTGGCAAACATAGACGAGATAGGCAGGCATGGATTGCTTCTCCGTTTCGGTACAGTTGAACCTTTTCCTGGGCGTGTCCGTCTCCGGGATCAGGGGCGTTTGGCCGGAATGACCACGAGCTGCGCGATCGCATCGCCGGCGAGCGCGAAGTAGAAGCGAAGCTCGAGCGGGTCGGGGAGGCCGGTCTTGTCGTAGTCGCCGGTCACCTTGGCGAGCACGGCGACGCCGCCCGGATGGGGCAGGATCTCTGTGACGAACATCGTTACCCTATCGCCGGCGATTTCCTTGGCGAGCCAGGCCCGGATCGCCTCGCGCCCCGCGTAGTGGCGCATCTGATCGTTTGCGACCGCGTCCGGCGCGAAGCGCGAAACCATGCCGTCGAGATCGTACATGTTCATGGCCTGCACGAAGCCCAGTACGGGCGCCGGCAGGTCCAGTTTCTCTTCCACCATGCGAAGTCGCGCAATGCGATCGCCGGCGAGGTCGATGTGCCAGTCCAGCTGAAAAGGCCCTGTCACCCCGAGCGCTGCGTAGTCGCCATCGACGGTGACGGCGAGGACCGTACGCCCGTCTCGTTCCTCGGTGTGGAGCGGGTGCACACGGACATTCGAGCCGAGATAAAGGCTGTCCATCCAGCGAGCGATTTCATCGCCACGGTGCTCCTTGCCCATGTCCACGAGAACGGCGTCGTTCACAAAGGACGCAAGCAGGGCGGCGCGGTCGCGGCTGGCGGTCGCCCGAAGGAATGCTTTGATGGGCTGGGGAAGAGTGGAGAGCGACATGGCATCACCTCGTTCGTTGTCGGCGATGCAAAACTATCAATTCGACCAGAAGAGCATTAGACGTTCAGTTCGGATAGCATCGATCCCATTGGGGAATAGATCGGTCGTCCGTTTCGGCGAGCAGCTCAGCCAGAACGTCAACAAACACAGCGACTTTGCTGGCCTCGGACGGCTAGATGGCTCCTACCTTTTTATTTGTAGAGCCAAGGCTTATAGGCAATCTCGATGTTGTATCCGTCCGGGTCGCCGATGTTTGCCGCGAAGTAGTCGGCACGCCATTCGGGCCGAAGGCTCGGTTCCTTGTTTGAGGTAGCTCCCGCGTCTATCGCCGCCTTGTAGCTGGCCCTGACAGCGTCCGCGCTCTTGACGGTGAAGGCGACGTAAAGGTCTTTGGCGACTTCGCCATTCTTCAGCCAGAAACCCGGCTCGCCATTGATGGCGAAACCGAAAAGTCGGTCGAACTTGTAGGGCATGTCGATGCCAAGCGGCTCAAGCATCTTCTTATAGAATTCACTCGACCGTTTCAGGTCAGAGACGGGGAGATAAATATGGTCAATCATGACCTTCCTCCTTTCGCTTCACTGTCAGAGCCCCGCGGATCCGCGCAAGCTATTCTCCTGAAGTCGTTTTACTTGTTGCCGCCGTTCGCGAAGATGATTTCTCCCGTGAGCCAGCCCGCATCATCCGAGGCAAGAAATACGGCCACGCGCGCGATGTCCTCGGGTTGGCCCAAGCGGCCCAGCGGCGTACTGGCGATCACCTGCTTCTTAAACTCCGGGCCCATGACGCCCGCCGCGTGCGCACCCTCCGTTTCGGTTCCACCGGGACTGAGAGCGTTAACGCGGATTTTCCTGGGGCCGAACTCTTTTGAGAGCACGCGCGTCAAGCCATCGACAGCGCTCTTTGACGCCACGTAGATCGAAAGGGTCGGGTCGGCAGCGACACTCTCCGTCGATCCGATGTTGATAATGCTGCCGCCTTCCGCACCGAAGGCCGGCAAAGCGGCTTCGATCATGAGGAACGTGCCAAGCACATTCGTGTTGAACTGACGGTGAAATTCCTGCTCGCTGAACTGCTCGAAGGGCGCGAACGAGAAGACGCCCGCGTTGTTCACGAGCACATCCAGGCGGCCGAAGGCGTTTTTCGCCTCCGCGACGAGGCGTTGCGCGTCGGACCTCTGCGCCACGTCGCCTTGCACGGCGATGGCTCGCCCGCCTTTGCCAGTGATTTCGCGCACCACCCGTTCCGCGCCTTCATGATCGCGCGCATAGTTTACAAGCACCGCCGCGCCTTCCGCGCCGACGGCTTTTGCAATGCCCGCTCCGATTCCTTTTGAAGCGCCGGTTACTATCGCAACCTTATCGTCGAGCCGTTTCATGGCATCGCCTCGTTCGTTGTCGGCGATGCAAACCTATTAATTCGAACGGGCGGGCGTTAGACGTTCAGTTGGGATAGCATCGATCCCATTGGGGAATAGATCAGTCGTCCGTTTCGGCGAGCAGCTCAGCCAGAAAGTAAACAAACACGGCGACTTTGCTGGGCTGACGGCGGGACGCGGGTCGCACGGCGTTGATCGGAATTCTGGCCGGCTCACGATCGCGCAGGATTCGCCGCACGGTTCCGGCGCGTATGTCGGCCGCAAAAAGCCAGTAAGGCGCCTGGGTGATACCGAGGCCGGCAAGGACCGCGGCGCGGAGCTGTTCGCCATCATTGCTGCGAAACGATGCCGCCGCCTGATAGGATATCACCCCGGCGCGGCTAGCGAAGGTCCAGGGTCGCGGTCCATTCTGTGAGACGAAAATCACGCCGTCGTGGCGGTCGAGGTCGCCGGGGCGCGTGGGCTCTCCTCTGCGTTCCAGATACTCTGCGGATGCGACGGCAACGACGGCGGACTCGCCGATCTTGCGCGCGACAAGGCTAGAGTCCGAAAGGGCGCCATTACGAATGGCGAGGTCGATGCCTTCTTCGACGAGATTGCTCGTCCGCTCGGAGACCAGCATCTCGACTAGGACCTTGGGATGGCGCGCGCGGAACGAAGGTAGTTTCGGCACGACATAGAGGCGAGAGAAGCCGGGCGCGGCGGTGACGCGCACCACGCCAGACGGCGAGGCCTGGCCTGAGCCAATGCGGGATTCGGCTGCCTCGAGATCGCTGATCAGCGGTACTGCGGACTCGTAGAAGTCGCGTCCGGCCTCGGTCAGGCTCAGACTGCGGGAGGTGCGCATGAGCAGTTGCGCGCCAAGACGTTCCTCGAGCGCGGCAACCTGCTTGCTGATCGCCGGCTGCCCTGTCCCAAGCTCGCGTGCAACCGCTGAAAAGCTCCCGCTTTCAACGACGCGCACGAATATCTTCATGCCTTCGAACCGATCCATCCGACTCTCCTCGGGGGAATGTTACGAAGATCAGGAATGATTCGAACATTATTTCGGTCTAGTCTATTCCAAACCGAGGGGAGCAGCCGCGTGCGGTGACGCGCCCCCCGGCCCCCGTAGTCGGTCCGCGGCCGATGCCGGCCCCAGAGCGGATCAAGACCTGATCGCCGCCATTGGCGAGGTCATACATCGGATCGCCGCCAACACGATTGGGGAGGGGCGAGCCCGCGCGACCAACAGCGCCAGAGCTGAGTCCGCGCATCCCGCCCGCCCATGCGGCAGGACCATCATCGCGGCGATGCACGCCGTCGGCAGGCGGCCCAACCGACCTTCAGGCGAATAGCTTGCGCGGATCCGCGCCGGGCGCGGCCACGCTCAGCGCACCTTGGCGAAGCAGTCGCGAATTTCCTTGGCGTGCAGCGCCGGCTGCTCCCAGGCCGCGAAATGGCCGCCCCGGTCCAGGATGTTGTAGTGGATCAGGTTCGGCATCCACCGATCGACCCAGCGCCGAGAGGGGCGGAGGGTCTCGCGCGGATAGACGCTGACGCCTACGGGAATCTCCAGCCTGACCGACGCGACGCCCATGGCGAAGCTTTCCCAATATAGCCGGGCGGAGGAGGTCGCGGTCCCCGGCAGCCAGTAGAGCATGATGTTATCCAGCATCTCGTCCAGGGTCAGGGCGTCCTCAGGGTTTCCCTGATTGTCGGTCCAGGCCCACATCTTCTCATAGATCCAGGCCGCCTGGCCGACCGGCGAGTCGGCGAGGCCGTAGCCCAGCGTCTGCGGTCGCGTCGACTGCTGCTTGAAATAGCCAGAGCCCTTTTCCTCCCAATCGGCCAGCGACGCCACGGCGGCCTGCTCGAACGGATCCATGTCCTGGAGCTGGTCGGGCTCAGGAAACACCAACGGCATGTTGACGTGGATCGCGGCGCAGTCATCCGGCTTCATCACGCCGATGGCTGTGGTCACCACCGAGCCCCAATCCCCGCCTTGCGCGACCCAGCGTGTGTACCCGAGGCGCCGCATCAGCGTGATCCAGGCGCCAGCGATCCGGGGAATGCCCCAGCCCGTCTCAGTCGCCTTGTCGGAGAAGCCGTGACCAGGGAGCGAGGGGGCGATTACGTGGAAGGCGTCCTCGGCCTTGCCGCCATGGGCGGTCGGATCGGTCAGGGGACCGATGATCTTCATAAATTCGATCACCGAGCCCGGCCAGCCGTGGGTGATGATCAGCGGCAGCGCGTTCTCGTGCTTCGAGCGGACATGCAGGAAATGGACGTCGAGGCCGTCGATGGCGGTCTTGTACTGGCCCCAATCGTTCAGCATCGCCTCGCAGCGGCGCCAGTCGTAGCGGTGACGCCAGTGATCGACCAGCGCCTTGACCTTGGCGAGCGGCGCGCCCTGGGTCCAGTCGTCGACTGTCTCCGCGTCCGGCCAGCGGGTCTGGTCGATGCGGCGGTTGAGGTCCTCGAGGTCCGCCTGCGGGACGGCGAGGGTGAAGGGGGCGATGGCGCCATTCGTCCGGCGTATCCTTTGTTCCATCGGCTGGGGAAGAGTGGAGAGCGACATGGCATCACCTCGTTTGTTGTCGGCGATGCAAAACTATCCATTCGACCAGAAGAGCATTAGACGTTCAGTTCGGATAGCATCGATCCCATTGGGGAATAGATCAGTCGGCGGGACGCGGGTCGCACGGTCGATGTTGCTCATGCACAACCATCCAAGTGGCGACCCCAAGCCTTCGCGCGATGACATCGAGATGACGCGCGAGATCAAAGCGGCGGCCGAGGGGCTGGGCATTGCCATCCACGACCATCTGGTGAAGGGCATTGCGATCACCTCGTCGGCACGGGCGCACGCCTCTGTATCGCCATCAGCGCAATGATGCTGAGCAGCGCCGTTGCCATCAGATAGTAGCTCGGTGACAGCGGATCGCCGGTCTGCGCGATCAGCCAGGTCGCGACAAACGGGGCGAAGCCGCCGAAGATCGTCACCGACAGGCTGAAACTCAACGAGACGCCGACCGCGCGAATCTCGACCGGAAACTGCTCTGACAGCACGGACGGCAGCACGCCGCTGTAGCCAGCCTTGATCAGGTTGAGGAAGCCGACGGCGAACGCCGCCGTCGCCAGCGAGGGATAGGCATCCATCAGCCAGAAGCAGGGGTAGGCGGTCAGCAGGAACAGCCAGGCGGCTATCAGCATGATGCGGGAGCGCGGCACGATCTTGTCCGACCAGTGCCCGGCAATGACCGAGAAGACGGCGAGAATGATCCCGCCCAGCAGCGTTGCGGCAAAGCCGGTATAGGCCGGCAGATGCAGCGTCTTGACCCCGTAGGTCGGGACATAGAGGAGCAGATAATAGGAGCTGTTCGAAACGATGGCGGCGCCGAATGCCAGTAGCAACGAGACCGGGTGGCGGCGCAACAGGTCACCGATCGGCGCCGTGGGCGGCTTTTCGGCCGCGAGAAAGTCAGGCGTCTCGGCGATGCGCGAGCGGATGTAGAGCCCGGCGGGGCCGACAAGGAGACCGAAGAGGTAAGGGACGCGCCAGCCCCAATCGATCAGCTGCTCGTGAGAGAGCAGCGTCGTCAGAGCGAGGCCGAACAGCGAGACGATGACCGAGACGATGCCGGTGGTCGCCCATTGCCAGCTCGCGCTGAATCCCCGGCGCTCGCCGCCGTGCTCGACCAGAAAGGCAACGGCGCTGCCGAACTCGCCGCCGACCGAAAACCCTTGCAGCACGCGCGCGATCGTAATGATGATCGGCGCGGCAATGCCGATCGTCGCATAGCCTGGAGTTATCACCATCAGAGTCGTGCCAATCAACATCAGCCCGATCGACAGGGTCAGCCCGGCTTTGCGGCCGGCGCGGTCGGTATAGGTGCCGATGAAGATTGCGCCCAACGGTCGGACGACATAGGCGAGGCCGAAAGTGCCGAAGGTGATCAACAGCGACACCGTCGGGTCGCTGGCGGGAAAGAACACCTCCGCGATCGTCACGGCAAAGAAGCCATAGACGAGGAAATCGAACCATTCGAGCACGTTGCCGATGGTCGCGGCGACGATCACGCGCCGGAGGCCCGGATGCACCGACGAGGTGCTGGCTGTTGCCGTGTCGATAGCCATCCCCGCTCTCCCTTGATTCCCAGCGTCCAATTCGGGCAAACCGCAGACTCAAACGAGATTGCCCTCCATACCACGATTGGTGCTTGACCGCCCGCGATTGCCGACAATGGGCCCTTGACCAGGACGCCCTTGACCAGACAGGGAGATTTTCAAGAATGATCGCCCATGATCGCATCGGGAGGTTTCCCAAATGGTCGGCACGTGCACCCTCAAGATGCTCGCCCAGTACAAGGCCTGGGCGGACAAGGTGATCTTCGATGGCGTCGCCACCTTGCCGCCGGGCGAGGCGGAGAAAGAGCGCAAGACGCTCTTCAAGACCATTATCGGCACGCTCAACCACAGCTATGTCGTCGACCTGATCTGGCAGGCGCACCTCGAACGCCGCGAGCACGGGCTCAAGGCGCGCAACATCTTGCTGCATTCGGAATTGCCGGCGCTCTGGGCGGCGCAGCAGAAAATAAATGGTTGGTTAATCGATTGGGCCGCGGCGCAGAGCGAGGCGTCGCTTGACGAGGACGTGCCCTTCACTTTCGTCAACGGGACCCAGGCGTCGATGAGGCGCGGCGAGATGTTCCTCCATCTCGTGACCCACGGCTCGTACCACCGCGGCTGGGTGGCGGAGATGTTTTTTGAGGCAGGTGCGCGACCACCGCAGCCCGATCTCTCAGTGTTCCTTTGCGAGGCGCCGCGGGATTGGCGCGCGTCTATCTGAAGGAAGAAGTCACACAACGTCATTGCGAGCGAAGGGAAGCAGTCGTCGCAGCTGCCCATGCTCCCTCAATTCCCAATCCGAAATACAGGTACGTTTTGCTGCGCCTGCTCAGAGCCGGTTATGGCCCCTTGCCGACCAACCCCAACGCCTGCGTCTAGGTCGGTTGTCAGGGGTAGACCGCCGCAATCGCGGCAACGGCCGATGGGTCAGGGATGCTGTCCCATGACTCCGTCGCTGTCTCCGCCGGGGAGTGGTAGCGTCGCGTCGTTCCGGACACCCATCCGCTCGGACGGTCGGGTGCGTTCGTCCGATTTCCACCTATCAGCGTGAGGAGAGTGCATGACGTAACTGACGACACAGGGAGCGAAACATGAGAACCAACAGGCGTAATTTCCTGGCCGGCGTGTCGGCCGCTACAGCGCTTTCGACAAGTCGCGTGGCCTTTGGTCAAAAGAAGTACGACACGGGCGCGACCGACACCGAGATCAAGATCGGTCATACCAACCCCTATAGCGGGCCTGCTTCTTCCTACAGCTCGATCGGCAAGCTGCATCAGGCATACTTCAAGATGGTCAACGAGACCGGCGGCATCAACGGCCGCAAGATCAACTTCATCAGTTACGACGACGGCTATCAGCCGCCCAAGACCGTGGAGATGATCCGCAAGCTCGTCGAAGAGGACCAGGTGCTCGCCTGCTTCAACATGACGGGCACGCCGTGCAACTCTGCTATCCACAAATACATGAACCAGAAGAAGGTACCGCAGCTCTACGTCGCCACCGGCGCCTCGAAGTGGGGCAACCCCCAGGAGTTCCCGTGGACCATGGGCTACCAGCCCGACTATCACACCGAAGGCATCATCTACGCCAAGCACATCCTGACCAACGTCAAGGACGCCAGGATCGGCGTGCTCTACCAGAATGACGACTACGGCAAGGATTACTTCAACGGCATCAAGGACGGACTCGGCAAGGAGGCCGGCCGCTTGGTCAAGGTCGTCACCTACGAGGTGACCGATCCGACGGTCGACAGCCAGATCATCGAGCTGAAGAACTCGGGCGCCAACGTCTTCTACAACGTGTCGATCTCAAAGTTCGCCGCCCAGGCGATGCGCAAGGCGGCCGACCTGGGATGGAAGCCGGTGCAGTACATGAACAACGTGGCGGCGAGCGTCGGCACGACCATGAAGCCCGCTGGCTTCGACAACGTGCAGGGCGTGCTCACCGCGGCCTGGCTGAAAGACCCCACCGACCATCAGTGGGACAACGAGCCGGACATGAAGGAATGGCGCGCCTTCATGGCGAAGTACATACCCGCCGGAAACCTGGCCGACGGCAGCTACGTCTATGCCTACGGCGCGGCGACGCTGATGCGCAAGACGCTCGAGAAGTGCGGCGACGTGCTGACGCGCGAGAACCTGATGAAGCAGGCGGCAAGCCATCACCTGCTTCACCTGCCGGGCCTCTTGCCGGGCATCACCGTCTCGACCAGCCCGACCGACTTCTATCCGGTCCAGGCCGTCCAGCTGTCGCGCTTCAAGGGCGAGACCTGGACGCTGTTCGGCGACGTGATGCACAACGAGAGCACCTGAGCCAGGTGTCCTCCCCCGTCTTCGGGGGAGGTGTCGGCGCTTTACGCCGCTGGAGGGGTCATGGGCGGCAGGCTGTGGCTCATGACCCGATCGTCGCCGTATGACGGAGACACTTCCCTTGCCGGACTCCGCAGGACCGGCGAACTCGCCCATAACCATTGGCTGCCCGGCGCCACCTACGAGGTGACCCGCTCGTGGTGACAGCGTCGTCCTGAGGCGCCCTGATCAGGGGCATGGCGGCGGCCTTTTTGCCCGGCTATCCTCGGCGCGGCCACGCACCCTGAGGCAAATCCCATGACCACGAGCATCGAAGGCGCGGAACTCACGCAAGTCGGCCCCGGCACGGCGATGGGCGCGCTGATGCGGCACTACTGGCTGCCGGCGCTGAAGTCGTCGGAGCTTGAACGCGACGGTGCGCCGCTCCGCCTCATGCTGCTCGGCGAGAAGCTCATCGCCTTCCGCGACAGCGCGGGCCGGGTGGGCGTGATGGACCAGCGCTGCCCGCATCGTTGCGCCTCGCTGTTCCTCGGCCGCAACGAGGAGGGCGGCATCCGCTGCATCTATCACGGCTGGAAATACGACGTAGCCGGCAACTGCATCGACATGCCGAGCGTGCCCGAGCATCAGGATTTCAAGCACAAGGTGAAGGCCAAGGCCTATCGCGTCGTCGAACGCGCCGGCCTCGTCTGGGTCTATATGGGCGAACGCGCCGAGGCGCCGCCGCTGCCCGGCTTCGAGGTGCTTGACCTGCCGCCGGACGAGATCAACGTCAGCCTGATGCAGCGCAACTGCAACTGGCTGCAGGCGCTCGAAGGCGAGATCGATACCGCGCATTTCGGCTTCCTGCACGGCGGCCACGTCAAGCCCGAGGACGTGCCGGAGGACGAGCCGTTCTACAACACCATCACCAACCGCGCGCCGCACTACCATGTCGCCGACGCGCCGTGGGGCACGCAATATGCCGGCTACCGCAGCGCCGGTCCCGGCCGCACCTACTGGCGCTTCGCCAACTTCCTGTTCCCCTGCTGGTCGCAGGCGCCCAACGGCGAATTTTTAAGCCACATGCATGCCCGCGGCTGGGTGCCGCTCGACGACGGCCACACCATGTTCGTCTTCATCTGGTGGAAGCACGCCAGGTCGGCGCAAGCCCTGCCGCAGCCCACCTTCAAGGACGGCACGCCGATCGGCGGCACCGGTCGCGGCGGCATCAAGATGCTGCCCAACACCACCGATTGGCTCGGCCGCTGGCGCATGGCGATGAACGAGGGCAACGACTGGGGCATGGACCGCGACGCGCAGCGCCGCAACGCGATCTACAGCGGCATCGACGGCATCCACCTGCAGGACCAGGCGATCACCGAGAGCATGGGCCCGGTCACCGATTTTGGCTTCGAGCACCTCGCCCCCTCGGACCAGATGATCACCCGCACGCGCCGCCGCCTCCTGCTCGCCGCCCGCGCCTTGCGCGACAAGGGCGAACGGCCGGCCAGCGTCGACGACCCGGGCGTCTATCGCGCCGCGCGCAGCGGCTACTTCATCGCGCCCGACGACCAGGCGCCGTGGCGGGACGTTTACGACCGGACGCTGGCAGCCGCGGTCCATCCGCCGCGCGCCGTCGTTTCCTGAACCGCACGGCTCGCAGGATCGCGCCATGAAATTCGGAGTCACCGTCGCGCCACGCGTGTCGGACTGGAAGCTGTTCGTCGACCTCGAGACGATGGGCTACGACTGCGCCTGGGCGGCCGATTCGCAGATGCTCTACTCCGACGCCTACGCGGTGCTGGCGCTGGCGGCGGCCAACACCTCGCGCATCCGGCTCGGCACCGGCGTCTCGGTGGCGGGAGTGCGGCTGGCGCCGGTCACCGCCCATTCGATCGCCACCATCAACCAGCTGGCGCCCGGCCGCGTCTTTCTCGGCATCGGCACTGGCCACACAGCGATGCGCGTCATGGGCAAGGATCCGGTGAAGGCGGGCGCCTTCCGCGAGTATCTGCGCGTGCTGCGCGCGCTCCTGCATGGCGAGGAGATCGACTACGCGCTGGGTGACGGCGCCCAGGCCGCTGAGCGCACCGACATCCGCTTCCTGCATCCCGACCAGGGCTTCATCGACGTCGCCCACCCGGTGCCGATCTACGTCGCGGCCGACGGTCCGCTGGCGCTGAAGACCGCCGGCGCCTACGGCGACGGGCGCGTGTGCTCGCACAACCAGACCAAGGCGCGGCTGCAAAAGAGCTTGGAGACGATGCAGCAGGGCGCCGCTGCCAACGGCCGCACCTTGCCGGCCGACTTCCACACGGCGGCGCTCAGCTACGCCTGCGTCCTGCAGCCCGGCGAGAGCATGACCTCGGACCGCGTCATCGACGAGATCGGCCCGATGGCGGCTGCAACGCTGCATTACTGGTGGGAGCTCTACGAAAAGGACGGCGACACCAGCACCGTCGCTCAGCGCTGCCGCAACCTGTGGGACGAATATCTCGCCTTCACCCAGAAGATGGAGACGCCGCCCGCCAAGCGCTACCAGCAGGTCCATCTCGGCCATTGCGCCTTCCTGCCGCCCGAGGAACGCCGCTTCATCACCGAGGACCTGATCCGCTCGACCGGCGGGCTGGTCGGCACGCCCGACGAGATCATCGCCATGCTGCGCGAGCGCGAGGCGATGGGGTTGAACGAGATCACGCTCCTGCCGGCGATGAAGACGGCACGGCGCAACCTCAAGGACTTCGCTGAGCAGGTGATCGCGCGGTACTAGGGTCGAGACCCAACAGAGTGCGAGCGTCTACGTCACGACACCGCTCCGATCAGTACCCCTGCGTGATGTCGACTTCTTGCAGGAGTTTTCCCCCGGCCCTGAGGCTATGGATGTTCGCGACGACCTCGGTTACCAGCTGGGCGACGGTCGGCCGCCGCGCCACGTGCGGCATCACCGTAACCTTGGGATGAAGCCACAGCGGGCTTTCCGGCGGCAGCGGCTCGGGCCAAAGTGCGTCCAGTGCGGCGTATGACAACTGTCCCGAATCGAGCGCGGCGATCAGGTCGTTGTCGGCCACGTGCTTGCCGCGCCCGACGTTCACCAGCATGGCTCCTCTCGGCATCATGGCAAACGTACGGGCGCAGAAGATGCCCTCGGTTTCCGCCGTCAGCGGCAACAAACAGACGGCGATATCAGTCTGACCGAGAAACGCCGCAAGCTGATGGCGGCCGTGGAAGATCGGGACCTCCGCGGCCTGCCGCGGCGAGCGCACCCACGCGGAGACCTTGAAGCCCAGCGACTGCAAGACCAGCGCCGGCGCCTTGGCCATCATTCCGAAGCCCAGAAAACCGACGCGCCTTTGCTCGGGCCGGATGATCGGTGCCCTGCGCCATTCCCGTTTCGCCTGGGCCGCCTGGTAGGCAGGCATATCGCGATGGAAGCGCAGGACGTGCATGATGACGTATTCCGTCATCATCGGATCGCCGCCCGGCGGTTCCACTTTGCCGAGCGGGACCTTCGGCAGTTTCGGATGCTTGACGATGTCATCCACGCCGGCCGCCCGGCTGAACATGGCCTTCAGGTTGGGAAAGGCAGGAAGCCGGTCGAAATCGGGATGCATGAACGCGAGGTATTCGATGTCCTTCACCTCGCCCACGTCGGGCCAGATGCGCATTGGCAGATCGGGGATCTGCTCCTTGAATGTGTCGCGCCATGCCTGGGCATTGCCGATGATCTTATCCAGATTGACGATGAGCAGTGCCATGCAGCCTCCCGGGCGACGCCAAAGGCGACGCGTCACGCCTCAAGATGATAGAGGAGAAGACTGATCGACCCAAAGTGGCTCTTCGCGGCCCTTCCCCGTTTCGGCGTCAGGTCGATGCTGTACAGCTGCGCTTCCGAGGCGTCCGTATGAGCCGAATCTGTCACGTTGGCACGACCCTCGTATCGCTCGAAGTGGTGCCTCAGGCGGGTAGTGGGTCAGTTTGATTTCTTGGGCATGCGGTCTATCGCTTCTTCGATCTTCCGCCGGGCGTAGGCATCGCCGTGCAGCCACTGACCGACGATGACGTCAGGCATGCACTTAGGATGAACAGCGTCCAGCCGATCAAGCAGCTTAAGCAGCTTCCGCCTCTCGTCCATATCGCCCGTATTGTTCGGATTGGCCATTGCTCTCTCCGCATCATTCGCGGGGAGCAGTCTCGCGCGATTTCTCCCTTTCCTCAACGAACTGACCCACTACCCTCAGGCGCCGGTGCCTGGCGCGAATCGAGACTTTGAAGGTGCTCGCCGAGGGTCCCTATCCCCGACGCGTACTGCCATACTTCAGTCGCTATAAGTAATACTTGACAAAAGAGAAGCAATGCTTATATTGACGGAATGACCCGAAGGATCGCCCGCATGCCCGACAGCCAACTCACATCGAACCCCGGCCATTCTGTCGCCGCCAACCAGGGTTGGCCCGGGGTCGATTGCGCCCTGGTCGAGGACGGCCGTCGTGCCGTGCCGCTCTTTCCGCTTGAGCTTCTGCCCTTGCCGTGGCGCAGCTGGGTCAGCGAGACCGCACGGTCGGCCGGCGCGCCGGTCGATTATGTGGCGCAATCGCTGCTGGGCGTCGTAGCCGGTCTATGCGGCGCCGGCGTGCTGGTCCGCATCACGCCCGGGTGGTCCGAACCGCTGGTGCTGTGGCAGGTCCTGGTCGGCCGGGCCTCCAGCGGGAAGTCGCCGGCCCTCGCCTCGATGCGCGGCTTGGTCGGCAGGCTCGAGCGCGAGCACAAGGGCGGCGAGGGCGAGGCGCCGCCGCGCATCGTCGTCAGCGGCCCTGAGCTCGACGCGCTCGCCGAAGCCGTCGCCACCAACCCGCGCGGCGTGGTTTCGTGGCGCGACGAGCCGACGGCGTGGCTTGCCGATCTGGGTCCGGCTTGGCTGGAAAGTTGGAGGGGGGCGCCCTCGACGCCCGAAGGCGCGTGCTTGCCGGTCAGCGTGCTCGGCACGGTGCGGCCCGAGCATCTGATGGCCGCTGTGAGCAAGGCCGACGCCGCCATCGTCGCGCGTTTCCTCTACGCCTGGCCGGACCCGCCGCCCTATTGCGCGCTCAGCGAGCGGCGTCATGCCAACAATGACGTGGCGCTCGATCTCCTGCGCCGCGTCCGTCGCGCGGCGCGCACGCCCGTCAATCCGCTGATCCTGCCGCTCGATGCGGAAGCGACGAAGGCGTTCGACAGCTTCCTCGCCACATTGCACCGCGATCTTGGCCATGCCGAAGGCTTGGAAGCGGACTGGATGGGCAAGGGGAGCGGCACCGTCGCCCGGCTCGCCGGCATCCTGGAGCTGCTCGCCTGGTCCGGCTCGGATAGCGGCGCGCTGCCGACGCATGTCGGCGCATCGGCCGTCCGGGCCGCCATGGAGTTGTGGCGCGACTATTTCAGGCTGCACGCCGCGTTCGTCTTCGAGCGCGGCGGCCCCGACGACCTGCTGCGCCAGGCGCGGCGTGTCGTGCACTGGCTCAAGGTCAATCACCGCGGCGAAGTGAGCCGCGAGGACATCAGATGCCACGCGCTCTATCGCGCGGTGAACGCCCGGCGCGCCGACCTCGTGATCGGTCGCCTGGACGCGGGCAACGTCCTGCGCCTTGTCAGGCCGCAGGGGCCGCGACAAGCCGGCCGTCCGGCGGAGCGCTGGCAGGTCAATCCGGCGCTGTTCCCCTGAACGGCGCTGTCGCAAATGTCGCAAACCACCGGAAATGGCCAACTGCCTGATACGGCATGGTTTTGTCGGACGCCGGATGCCAATGTCGAAGCGCCGGAAATTACCGGAAATTCCGTCGCCGATCGCGGACCGAAGCGGAGGCACAGGCTGTGCTGGAGAAACGACCATGAGTGACAGCGAGCTCTGCTTCACGCCGGCGACCGAGTTGGTCGACGCCATCCGCGCCAAGAAGGTGTCGGCGGTGGAGATCACGACCGCCGTGCTCGATCGCATCTCGAGGCTGGAGCCCAGGCTCAACGCCTTCGCCTATCTCGCGGCGGAGGAGGCGATGGATGCTGCCGTCGCGGCCGATCGCGCGCGGGCCAACGGCGAACCGATGGGGCCGCTACACGGCGTGCCGGTGACGATCAAGGATCACGAAGCCGTCCGCGGCATGCAGATCGAATATGGCACGCACTTGCGCCGCGGCGACGTCGCTCAGGCCGACAGTGCGATGGTCTCGCGCCTGCGCCGCGCGGGCGCCATCATCCTCGGCAAGACGACGTCGCCCGAGTTCGGCTGGATGGGCGTCAGCAACAGCCCGCTGACCGGCATCACGCACAACCCCTGGAAGCTGGGCCTCAACGCCGGCGCCTCGTCGGCCGGAGCCGGCGTCGGCGCCGCGGCCGGCTACGGCCCATTGCATCAGGGCAGCGACGGCGCGGGATCGATCCGCATGCCGGCGCATTTCTGCGGCGTCTATGGCCTCAAACCAAGCTATGGCCGTGTGCCGCAGTCGCCGCTGGCGGCCAGCGACTACACGGTGCATCTCGGCCCGCTGACGCGCACCGTCGCCGACGCAGCCCTCATGCTGAAGACCATGGCCGGCCCGCATCCCGACGATCATTCGAGCCTCGAAGCGCAGCCCGCCGACTATCCGCGCCATCTGGAGCGTCGTCCGCGCGCGCCGCGCATCGCCTACAGTCCGGATCTCGACCATGCGCGGGTCGATCCGGAAGTGGCCGACCTGGTCGCCAGGGCGGTCGAGGCGTTCGAAAGCGATCTGGGCTGGCGGGTCGAGCCGGTGAAGACGCCGTGGGGGCCGAAGGGCCCCGATCTCGCGCGTTTCTTCTGGCCGGCGCATTTCAGCCGCCATGCCGACCGGATTGCGGAGTTCCGCGATCGTATGGATCCCGGCTTCGTCGCCTGCATCGAGGCCGGACTGCACATCACCATGGCGGACTACCAGAAAATGCGGCTGGTCAAGTACGCCTATTGCGCCGAGATCCATCATTTCTTCGAGGACTGGGATTTCCTGCTGACGCCTTCGGTGTCCGTCGCGGCGTTTCCGGCGGAGCTGCTGCAGCCGCTTCACTGGCCGCAGCATCCGTGGGACTGGCTCAGCTGGGCGGAATTCTCCTACCCCTTCAACCTGTCGCAGAATCCGGCGGCGTCGATTCCCTGCGGCTTCACCAGGGACGGTCTGCCCGTCGGCCTGCAGATCGTCGGCCGGCGCTTCGACGATCTCGGCGTGCTGCAGATGTCGGCCGCCTTCGAAGCGGCGCGTCCTTGGGCGTCCCTGCGTCCGTCTCTCGATTGAGAGGCGCGGTCCTTGGCCCGACTACGCCGGCGGTTTCCACCGGCGCAACGACGTATGGCGCTCATACTCCTGGGGGCCTGGCGAGCTGATGAGCTCGATCGTCGAGCCCCAGGGCGTGCGGCCATAGCGCCACTTGTTGCCCTTCCCCTTCTCGTGCCCTTCCATGTCGTTGGGACCCGAGAGCATCGTGCCGCCGGCTGCAACAAAGCGCTCGGTGGCGGCGTCGATGTCGTCGACATAGACGGCGAAATGCTGGAGGCCGAAATCGCTGAAGCGGACGGGTGGCCGCTGGTCGGGTCCGCGCACTTCGAAAAGCTCGATTCCCGGACCGTTGCCGAGCTGCATCATCCTCATGGTGACCAGCACTGTACCGGGCGCCATGCCGACCAGCGCCTCGGCCTGGACGCCCTCGAACGGTTCGTCGGACCGCTTGATGTTGTCGAACAGGGATTTGGCATCGAAAGCCTCCTCGAAGAAGCGCGACGCCGCATCCAGATCGGGTACAGTGATACCGAGATGATCGATTCCGCGAATGGTCTTGCGCTTGGACATCGACTTTTTCCTTTCGGCGCCAGCCTAGCCGAACCGCCGCAGGCGCACGCGCCCATTCTGCGTTGTGCTATGCAAAGGGCGGCCTCACGGGACGGCATGCGCGCTGCTAGACTCGCGGGACTTCCCGTTTCCGGGGTGCGATGACGTCCTCCCGCTTCACCCGCCGCGCGTTCGCGGCGACGGCTTTGGCCCTCGGGGCGGTAACCCTCACGGGTTCGAAGGAAGTCTGGGACGACGCCGAGCGCCCCCCGAACTCGGGATTTCCCGAGGGCTTCCGCTGGGGAACGGCCACGTCGGCCTATCAGATCGAGGGCGCCACGCAGGAGGACGGACGCGGCGTTTCCATCTGGGACACGTTCTGCCGGCTGCCCGGCAAGATCCGCGACGGCGCCAACGCCGACATCGCCGACGATCACTATCACCGCTACAAGGAAGACGTGGCGCTGATGAAGGCGCTGGGCGTCACCACCTACCGCTTCTCGATCGCCTGGCCGCGCGTGTTCCCGGAGGGGCGCGGGACGCCCAACCCGAAAGGTCTGGCGTTCTACGACCGGCTGATCGACGAACTGCTGGCCACCGGCATCGTGCCCTTCGCCACGCTCTATCACTGGGACCTGCCCCAGGCGCTGCAGGATCGCGGCGGCTGGCAATCGCGCGACACCGCAGAAGCCTTCGCCGCCTACGCGGGCTTCGTCGCCGCGAAGCTGGGCGATCGGGTCGGCCACTTCTTCACCCTGAACGAGATGCGCACCTTCGTCGAGCTGGGCTACGGCAACGGCAGCTTCGCCCCGGGCCTCGTCCTGCCCAAGGCGCAGCTCCACCAGGTGCGCCACCACGCCGTGCTCGGGCACGGCCTTGCCGTCCAGGCGGTACGCGCCAACGGTCCCGGCAACATCAAGGTGGGCATGGCGGAGAACATCATGACCGCCCTGCCGGCGGTCGAGACGCTGAAGAACATCCGCGCCGCCGAGCTCGCGACGCGCGAGATGAACGCGGCCTACCTCACCGTGATGCTGGAGGGACGCTACACCGACACCTACCTGGCGGCAGCCGGCGCCGATGCGCCGCACTTCACCGAGAGCGAGCTCAGGACGATTTCGACTCCGGTCGATTATGTCGGCATCAACGTCTATGCGCCGGGCGCCTATGTGCGCGCCAGCGACACGGCGCCGGGCTATACCGCGATTCCCCTGCCGCCCTCCTACCCGCACATGGAATCGCGCTGGCTGACCTTCGGACCCGAGACGCTCTACTGGGCGCCGCGCCAGGTGGCGAGCCTGTGGAACGTGCAGAGCATCTATATCACCGAGAACGGCACCTCGGCCGCGGACCAGCCAGCCGCCGACGGGAAGGTCTACGACCTCGACCGCATCATGTTCCTGCGCCAATACCTGGCCCAGTTGCGGCGCGCCACCGCCGAGGGCGTCCCGGTGCGTGGCTATTTCGTCTGGAGCCTTTTGGACAATTTCGAATGGCTCGAGGGCTATGCGGTCCGCTTCGGACTGCACTATGTCGACTACCAGACGCTGAAACGAACGCCCAAGCTCAGCGCGTCGTTCTACAAGAAGGTGATCGCCCGCAACGCCCTGGTGTGAGCCCGGCTCCCCGTCAAAAAGAGTCTCCGCCCTTGATGTGGTTCGGATAGATCGCGATAGTTCGATCGGCCGTGTCGAAGATCACTCAAAGACAAAGGGTCGACCATCATGACGACGATCGATGCATTCCGCAGCAGCGTGTCGGCCACGGCGCCGCCGCCAGATGTCGGGCCTGCCTTGCAAGCGCTCTGGTGGGCACTTCGGGGCGATTGGAAAAAGGCGCATGAATGCGTCCAGCAGCACGAAGGCGAGCGCGACTGCGATTGGGTGCACGCGCACCTGCATCGGCAGGAAGGCGACATGAGAAACGCCGGCGGCTGGTACCAGCGCGCCGGCCAGCCCGTGCCCGACCTGTCGCTGCAAGACGAGTGGAGTCTCCTCGCGACAGAGATGCTGTCGCGAAAATAGGCGTCTGGCGTGAGGCAAAAGGAGGGGGAAGGACTGACCATGCGACAGCCGGACCAAGTCGCCTTCCTGGACCGCCTCCTCACCATGGTGCGCGCCAATACGCGCGACGACGCGCCGGGGCTCAGTTACGCCTCGGTCGATGAGTATCTCGATCCGCAGCGCTACCACCAGGAAGTCGGGTTGCTGTTCCGCCGCTATCCCGTGGTCGTGGCGTTCTCCGGCCAGCTGCGCAAGCCGGGGGATTTTGCCACCCATGACGAAACCGGCCAGCCCATTCTGGTCGTACGCGGCACGGATGGCGTACTGCGCGCCTTCCTCAATGTCTGCCGCCATCGCTCGGCCAGGGTCGAGCCCAAGTCCTGCGGCGCCGGCAAGCGCGCTTTCGTCTGTCCCTATCACGGATGGAGCTACGACCTCACGGGCCGCCTGCTGGGCGTCTCCGATGGCGCAGCGTTCGGCGACTTCGATCGGGCGAGTCATGGTCTTCGCCAGCTCGCCGTCGAGGAAAGATACGGCCTTGTCTGGGTGGTGCCGACGCCGCTCGCGGCCGGCCAGGACCCGGCGATCGATATCGACAGCTATCTCGGCTCGGTGCAGCCCGATCTCGCGAATTGGGACATGACGGGCTGGGAACTACATACGTCCGTGGCGATTCATCCGCGCATGAACTGGAAGCTGGTGGTCGACACATTTCTGGAGCAGTACCATTTTCGCTTCGCCCATAGCGGCAGCGTCGCTCGACTGTTCCTGGATAACATCGCGGCATTCGAGCAAATGGGCCCTCACATGCGCGTGGCCGCGGCCAAGCGCAGCCTGACGGAACTTGAAGCACGGCCCCGGGATTCCTGGCGCATCCTCGAGCACGCCGTGGTGCTCTACCAGCTCTTTCCCAATACCGTGCTGATCTATGGCCGAGACCATTGCAGCGTGTTCACCACCTTCCCGGTGTCTGTCGAGGAGTCGGTCATGCATCTTTCGGTGCTCGTCGACCCCAGGGAGAGGGCAGCAAAGCCCGAGGGCTACTGGACGGCCACTGCCGACATGCTGCAGACCGCGCTGGCCGAGGATTTCTCGATCGGCGAAGGCATCCAGCGCAATTTTCGCACCGGCGTCAACCGCCAGCAAACTTTTGGAAAGTTCGAAAAGGCGCTGGGCTGGTATCACCGCGAGGTCGACACGGCGCTCGCGACAGTGTGACAGGCCGCCGGTAGGGCTGTCGCGTTCAATCGAGGATGCGCTGTCGAGACGCGCGGATCATCGCCGCTGCCCTTTCCGGCTCAAAGCCGGCCAGCACGCCCGCCCTCATGCGAATCTCGCCATCGACCATCACCGTGTCGATGTCGCGCGGGCTCGTCTGCAGCAGGACATGCGCGCAGGCGTCGCGGGCGACGGAATCGCCGAACGGGCCTTTGCGGACCAGCACGATGTCCGCCCGCTTGCCGGGCGTCAGCGAGCCGATCCGGTCGTCGAGACCCAGCACGCGCGCCGTCCCGATGGTCGCGGTTTCGATCAGCCGGCGCGGCGTCAGCAACGGCAAGCCGGGCCGCACCGGCGGCCGTCGTCCGAGGACGGTCGAGAAGCTCCGCTCCATCGCCCCGTCGAGAAAGCCCTGGACGTTGAACATGACGCGCAATTGCCCGATCGGGTCGGACGCGATGGAACAGGGGATGTCGCAGCCGAACACGACCGCGACGCCGCGATCGATGGCGCGGCGCACGACATCGGCCGGCGTGCCCTGGGTGTCGGCGGTCGGGGTGAAGCAGAGCGGCATGCGGGCCTTCGCCATCAGCTCGAGCTCGCCGTTGCTGATCAGGTTGCCGTGGATCACCAGAAGATCCGGTCCCAGCAGGCCGCTGGCATTCAGCCGGCCGATCGTGCCGGTCTCGTTCACGTGGATGCAGCTCGGCGCCTTCCGCTCACGCGCAAAGGCGAGCTGCTTTTCGAGCCCATTCTCGAGCCCCAGCGTGCCGATGGAGTCGATGCCGAACCCGATGGTGGTGAGGCCGGCCGGATCGTGGAACTTGTCATGGACCAGCCGGCCGTCGGCCAGGCGGTCCTCCGGCCGGGCAAACTCGTCCGGAAGGACCGGCATGAAGGAATAGGTGAACAGGTGGCGGATGCCGGTTTCCTTCAGCGCCGCGATCGAGGCGGGCGCGTAGGCGGGGCTGCGTATGTCGTGGCAGTAGTCGACGACGGTCGTCGTGCCGTAGGACAGCATCTCGAAGCCGCCGATGTAGGCCGCATTGAAATTGTCCTCGGCGGTATAGCGGCTGCGCAGCGGCAGGAGCGCGGAGTAATAGGCGCCCGGCCAGAGATCGGGCACGTAGCCGCGCAACACCGTCTGCCACAGGCAGGTATGGGCATCGATGATGCCAGGCAGCGCGATCATGCCGGCGCCGTCGATCCGCTCGGCGTCGGCCGCGTCGAGCGATGGCCCGACGGCGCGCAGGACGCCATCCTCGATCAGGATGTCGGCTGAGGCGAAATCGCCCAAGGATTCGTCCATCGTGACGATTTGGGCCCCTCGAATATGAATTCTCTTCGGCATCATCAACCTCTATCGAACGGAGCGCTGTTTTTGGTAGGCCGCGAAAAGGTCGCTGATCGCGACCCCGGCAATCTGCATGCCTTTGAAATTGCAATTGCCGGTGATCACGGTGTTGCTGAAATCGATGTCGTCGAACCT
>Ga0210389_10000491_pt1 | contig 36250 bp, 25 predicted proteins | sample IncBWH28OmetaG_FD_160127 | JGI IMG/M metagenome (GOLD analysis project Ga0210389, IMG submission 160127) | Forest soil microbial communities from Barre Woods Harvard Forest LTER site, Petersham, Massachusetts, United States - Inc-BW-H-28-O ... | reverse complement strand
ACCCGATGCACCCGGTACACTGGCCTGGCCACCCAGGCGCCCCTGTACACCTACTTCACGCGCCACGGTGGTAACTTCGTCTGCAAACACGGCCAGCGTGTCAATCATTTCGTTAATGGTATCGGTCAGCTGCGCCACTTCGCCTAATGCGTTGATGGAAAGGCGCTGTTTAAGGTTGCCCTTTGCAACACCGGTAGCCACTTTTGCAATACCGCGTATCTGGCCGGTAAGGTTGGATGCCATCTGGTTAACCGAGTCCGTTAAATCCTTCCACGTTCCGCCCACGCCTTTTACGTGTGCCTGGCCGCCCAGCTTTCCTTCGGTACCCACTTCACGCGCCACACGCGTTACTTCGGATGCGAAGGAGTTCAGCTGATCCACCATCGTATTGATCGTGTTTTTCAGGTCGAGGATTTCGCCCTTCACGTCAATAATTACCGTTTTCCCCAAGTCACCGCTTGCCACAGCCTTAGTTACCTCGGCAATGTTACGAACCTGGGATGTCAGGTTACTCGACATTTGATTTACCGAGTCGGTCAAGTCCTTCCAGGTTCCCGCAACACCCGGCACAAAGGCCTGGCCGCCCAGGTTACCATCGGTACCCACTTCCCTCGCCACACGGGTTACTTCGGATGCAAAACCGCGCAGCTGGTCAACCATGGTATTAATGGTCTCTTTCAGCTGCAATATCTCCCCGCGAACGTCAACCGTGATCTTTTTTGACAAGTCGCCGTTTGCTATCGCGATGGATACGTCCGCTATATTTCGAAGTTGAGCAGTAAGGTTACCGGCCATTTTATTTACCGAGTCGGTTAAGTCCTTCCAGGTACCGTCCACACCGGGCACATTCGCCTGGCCGCCCAGCTGCCCTTCCGAACCTACTTCCCTCGCCACACGCGTTACTTCGGATGCGAAACCGCGCAGCTGGTCAACCATGGTATTGATCGTATCCTTTAACTCCAAAAGCTCGCCCTTGGCATTTACCGTAATCTTTCGTGATAAGTCGCCCTTGGCAACCGCCGTGGTCACCTCAGCAATATTACGTACCTGCGAGGTAAGGTTATCCGCCATTTTATTTACCGAGTCGGTCAAATCCTTCCAGGTACCGCCTACTCCGGGTACATTTGCCTGGCCCCCAAGCTGCCCTTCCGAGCCCACTTCCCTCGCCACACGCGTTACTTCGGAGCCAAACGAGTTGAGCTGGTCCACCATCGTGTTGATGGTGTTTTTCAACTCGAGCATTTCGCCCTCCACGTCAACCGTAATTTTCTTGGATAAGTCACCCTTCGCAACCGCAGTGGTTACCTCGGCTATATTTCGCACCTGGCCCGTTAAGTTACCGGCCATCTGGTTTACCGAGTCGGTTAAGTCCTTCCAGGTTCCGCCCACACCCGGTACATTGGCCTGGCCGCCCAGCTGTCCCTCCGAACCCACCTCCCTCGCCACACGGGTTACCTCGAACGAGAAGGAGTTGAGCTGGTCAACCATGGTATTGATCGTATTCTTCAGCTCGAGTAGCTCACCTTTGGCATCAACAGTGATTTTTCGCGACAAGTCACCCTTCGCCACCGCTGTGGTTACCCATGCAATATTGCGCACCTGGTCGGTAAGGTTACTGCCCATCTGGTTTACCGAGTCTGTCAGGTCCTTCCACACCCCGCCCACACCTTTTACACGCGCCTGGCCGCCCAGCTTTCCTTCGGTGCCTACCTCCAGCGCCACACGTGTTACTTCGGATGCAAATGAGTTTAACTGGTCAACCATCGTGTTGATGGTTTTCTTCAGCTCGAGCATTTCACCCTTTACGTCAACCGTGATCTTTTTGGACAAGTCGCCATTCGCAACCGCTGTGGTTACGCCGGCTATGTTTCGCACCTGCGAGGTAAGGTTACCCGCCATACGGTTCACCGAGTCGGTTAAGTCCTTCCACGTTCCGGCAACACCCGGCACTTTAGCCTGGCCCCCCAGCTTGCCTTCGGTACCTACTTCCAGTGCTACACGTGTTACTTCGGAGGAGAAAGAGTTCAATTGATCAACCATTGTATTAATGGTATTCTTCAGCTCAAGGATTTCGCCTTTAGCTTCCACGGTGATCTTCCTCGAAAGGTCGCCCTTTGCAACCGCCGTAGTCACCGCCGCTACGTTTCGTACCTGCGCTGTAAGGTTACCAGCCATTTGGTTTACCGAGTCAGTCAATTCCGCCCATACGCCTGCAACGCCTTTTATTTTTGCCTGTTCACCCAGTTTGCCTTCCGACCCTACCTGGCGGGCCACGCGGGTCACTTCCATCGAGAACAGGCGTAATTTGGAAAGCATTTGGTTCGATTCCTTGGCGATGCGCAGGAATTCTCCTTTTAGCGGATGTCCGCTGATCTCAAGGGGGATATGTTTAGATAAATCCCCGTTTGCCACAGAGTTGATCATCCCGGCAATCTCAAGCGTGGGCGACGTAAGGTCAGATATTAAATTATTTAGCGAATTGACGCCTTCCGCCCATTCGCCCCGGGCATCGGCCAGCTCGATTCTTTTTGAAAGGTTGCCCTTCTTTCCGATCGTTTTCTCGGCTTCAGATATCTCTGCCACCAAACGTTCGTTCATATCAATAATATCATTTAATACTTCGCATATCCGGCCGTTTATGCCAGCCTGCGTGACCGGCATCCGGGTGCTTAAGCTGCCATTTTTTACAAGTGAAAGAACTCGAAGCAGTTCTCTTAAATCAAGTTGGTCAGCATCGCGCGGGTTTGCGACTTCAGCTTCTTCGAGCAAACTGTCTAACATGTCGGTTTTCATATAGTCAAACTTTTTGGGGATAATTACTGTAGTTGGTTTTTACATCGACTTGCCAAATACAAATTGATCACATTTAGGTTTTAAAAAAATTAAAAAAATTTCGCAGGTTAAAATACTTATTGTGACAGATTAAAATGTTAATCTATAGCTAATCAGGGAAATTGTTAAAAAGAGGCGCTTAACCGATCTTTTCAAAACAAATCTATATAAAAATATTTAGTAATAATTAACGGAATATTAAAACCTAATTAATTTTTTATTCCGGGGCAGTGAGTTAACGCTCCCGGGCGACATAAATATTCTTTACCGGTCTAAAACAAACTAAAACAGCGCACTGTTATCAAGCTACCAATTAAAAAAAAATGTCAAAGAGAATTCTGATCGTGGAAGACGACGACGATATTTTAAACCTTTTGAAAGAGTTGCTGGAAAAAGATGGATTTGACGTAACCGGCCTGAACTACACCGAATCGATCATTAAAACTATCGAGAAGCAAAAAGCAGAACTGGTCATCCTTGACTTTTTACTGCCCGGAATAAACGGAGGCGAACTGTGCCATGAGATCAAATCGTGGCCCTCAACGGTGGGAATGCCCGTAATTATGCTTTCGGCTTTTCCAAGGGTCATTCAGTCGCTGGGCAACTACGGCGCAGACGCGTTTATAGCTAAACCTTTTGACGTAGACGAGCTTTTAAAGACCGTACATAACTGCTTTGATAACAAATTGTTTGCCGTTGCGCACAACTGAAAACAACCTCATTTTTGTAAACCGAAATACCGTTTTAAGCTCCGGTTGCGGCTTGCTAATGAAATATCATTTTTTTAAAATTAAAGCGGTATTATTGCGCGGTAAGGCTTTTGTTACAAACAATTTTAACATTTTTTAAGAATTGACATGGATACTAATGGAAACCTTTATACGTTTGCATAACCGATACATTAGTTTTGGCTTTAACATATCCACGAGAAATAATACGAGAAACAACCCGCACTAAAACATGAAAAAAAACTTTACTATACTTTCTGTAATTCTAATCACACTATTTTCCTTAACAGCAAAAGCGCAAGACGACAAACCGGAGGCTAAAAGTTATATGGCATTCTATAGCGGCTTATCCATCCCCACCGGTGACTATGCCTCGAACGACTATGCTAATAACAGCGCCGGTTTCGCCCACAGGGGGGAAACCTTCGGGCTTGACTTCGGCATCTACCTTCATAAAAACTTCGGTATCGGTATAACCCTGGCTTACCAGGACCAGGGCGAACTCGACTCCCTCCAGGACGTAAACCTGGCAAACGGCTATAACACAAGTTTCACTAAAAATCAAACTTCGGTTACTTCGATTGGCCGTTATACAAACCTTACGTTTATGGCCGGCCCGCAATATTCTTTCCTATACAAAAAATTCACATTTGATCTGCGTGTGCAAGCCGGCGTCATCAAAAGCTTTACCACGCCGGCTACTACCATTGTATTTGATTATTCATCCACATCCGGCGCCACTTATTACCAGGAGAGTTCGGGCGCCCTGGCATTTGCATATGGCGCCAACTTCGGCGTGCGTTACAATTTAAGCGATAGCTGGGATGTAGGCCTGAAAGTTAGCTATATCAATTCAAGCGGACTAAAAATCAGCAATACCGGCGGCGATTCAGCTGCAACCGGCCGTTTTCAAACCAACATGCCGGTAACCCTGATTCAGCCAACTTTAGGGATAACCCTCAAATTTTAACAGGAAACTTTGCATAATATTAAAAGCGGTTGTTCTTTGAGCAGCCGCTTTTTTTATGCCGCTTGTCTATCTGCCCGGCGCATCCTTTTGGGGGTTCTGCAGCGCAATATCGAACAACAACTGTATCAAAACCGTGCAATCGTTTTCCTGTCCTCCCGCAACCGACTTAAAATCAGGCAAATATAGATTGGCATTTAGCTTGCCGGGGTTTTGTTATTATCAGCAAAAAATCATGTTCAAAAACTATCTAACCAGCGCTATCCGAAGCCTGAAAAGACACAAACTATTTACCCTGCTGAATATATTCGGTTTGGCAACGGGGATCGCCTGCAGCATCCTGATTTTTTTATGGGTAAAGGATGAAAGGAGCTATGATAAATTTAACAGCCGGGCGCGACAGGTATACCGGTTAACCATCAATCTAGCAGGGGTGCACGCCGCCGTAACATCGCTGCCGATTGCCGAGGCAATAAAGCGACAGGTGCCTGCCGTAAATAACTTTGCACGGCTGGTGAGCCTTCACTCCATCGTTACCGTGGATAATAAAAAGTTTGACGAGCATAATATCTTTTATGCTGACCCGGCTTTTTTGCAAATTTTTAATTACCCGCTTTCACAGGGCGACGGGCAAACCGCTCTCTCCAGGCCTGACGGAATCGTAATTACTGAGGCAACTGCGCTGAAATATTTCGGGACGGAAAATCCAATGGGAAAAGTGGTCCGCATTGATGATGATGTAAAAGGGAATAATTATACCGTTACCGGGGTTATGCGCAATATCCCTCCTAATTCGCATCTTCAGTTTGATGCGCTCCTGCCACTTATCGCGTACGAAAAATCAAGCAATTACAGCTTAAATAACCCATCGGAGTGGGGTAATTTTGTGGGTTATACTTACTTGCAGTTAGATGCCAATAACACAACACCGGCTGCAATACCGGCCATAGAGAAACAAATTGGCGCGATACAGGCTGCAAACGATCCGACACATACCCGGGGGGATTTTACCTTGCAGCCGCTTACCGATATTCATTTACACTCCAATTTGCTGCTTGATGTAGACGGTAACGGTAATATCGCCAGCGTTAACATCTTCTCGTTGGTGGCAATTTTTATATTACTGATCGCCTGCATCAATTTCATGAATTTATCTACGGCACTTGCGGGCCAGCGGGCAAAAGAAGTTGGGCTGCGCAAAACATTGGGGGCGGTGCGTTTTCAGCTCATTATCCAGTTTATGTGCGAGTCGTTCCTGGTAACTTTTGTTTCGATGCTGCTGGGCCTGGCTATAGCGAGGGTTTTATTGCCCTTGTTTAACGATCTTTCGGGCAAAACCATAGCCGTTAACCTGTTCGATCCCGGCATCCTGCTGCCCCTGGTGGGCATCGCGCTCGCTGTAGGTTTAATATCGGGCAGTTACCCGGCGCTTTTCCTTTCGTCATTTAAACCTGTAAAAGTGCTGAAAGGGCTGCGCATATTCGGCGGTCAAAAAACGTTCCTCCGCAACAGCCTCGTTATATTTCAGTTTGCAATAGCGGTAATATTAATGGTGAGCACGCTTGTTGTAAATAGCCAGCTTAGTTTTATCCAAAAAAGGGATATTGGCTACAACAAAGAAAACCTGCTTTACCTGCAAATGCCCCAGTCCGGCGATTTGCAAAACAATTACCAGGCTTTAAAAGCGACGCTAAGTCAAAACTCTGCAATTACCAATTATACTTTTATCGAGCATTTACCTACTTACCTTACCACCGGAACAACCGATGTAAAATGGGCCGGTAAGGATCCCCGGCAGCAAACGGTGTTTCCGCACATAGGCGCCGACGGCAATTTTCTGAAAACATTTGGCATCCGCCTGGCTGCCGGCCGGGGTTTTAATGATAATTATAAAAGCGATGAAGCAAACTATGTTTTAAACGAAACTGCAGCGAAGCTGATGGGCTTTACTGCTGCAACTGCCGTTGGGAAAAACATAGTGATGAACGGCAACCCCGGCAAGGTTATCGGCGTCGTAAAAGATTTTAATTTTAAACCCGTTCAACAGACGATTGAACCGCTGGTTTTACGGTATACCAAACAAGGGGGGTTTGTGGTGATACGAACCAGCCCGGCCAAAATGCAACCTATCATTAACCAGCTAAAAACAGCTTTCCAGAATGTCTATCCCAATTTTCCATTTTCATACGGCTTTGTTGACCAGGACCTTTCGCGCTTATATGTGGCAGAACAACGGATGAGTAAGCTTTTTAATATTTTCTCAATCATTTCTATCATCGTTTCATGTTTGGGCCTTTTTGGGCTTGCAACATTTGCTACGCAGAAACGCCTTAAAGAAATTAGCGTGCGAAGGGTATTAGGCGCCAGCGCCGCCGGCATAGTAACCATGCTAACAAAAGATTTTGTGAAACCGGTGGCCGTTGCGCTCATCATCGCATTCCCGATAGCCTCCTGGGCAATGAATAAATGGCTGGAAAGCTATGTTTACCGGATCAGTTTAAGTTGGTGGATGTTTGCCCTGGCAGGATTTGCGGCCGTGGTAATCGCTTTTTTAACCATCAGCTATCAATCGGTAAAGGCTGCTTTAGCAAACCCCGTGGATAGTTTAAGAAGCGAATGATTTGAGTCTTAAGTCGAAAGTCTTGAGTCAAAAGTCAAAATTAATTCGGGTTCGACTCAAGACTTAAAACTTCCCCTAAAATCCCTGGGTGATATGCCATTTTTCTTTTTAAACAACTTGGAGAAATAGAAAATTGATTCGAAACCCGTATGGTAGGCAATCTCGTTTATGGTAAGGGACGTCGCAGTTAACAATTCTTTGGCTTTATTGAGGCGGATATTCAGGTAGTATTGATTTGGCGAAACGCCGGTTGTTTTTTTAAATGCCTGCCTGAATTTTGAATAGCTCATTGGTATCTCCTCGAGTAACTCCTTTATCCCAATCGGGTTTTCAACAGATTCACGCATCCTGAACCGCGCTTTCGCAATAGCCCGGCTGATTTCATCTGTGCCAAAATCCTTATTGAGCGAAATACTGTTTATCAAGCCCAACATTTCAAGGGTGATGCCGCTGATAACCTGGTGATAGCCCGAGACCGATGACCGAACACAATCCAGCAATTTGTGAAATAACCTTTGCAGGTCTTCATTTAAGCCGATATCCACAAAGGGGCTTTTCTGATCAAAAAAATGCTGGGCCATTAAATGGTCCGGGTAATACCCTTTAAAGCCAACCCAATATTCTTCCCAGCCCGAAGTTGGGTCCGGCTTGTACCTGTGCCACACACCCGGAAATAAAAAAAAACAGGTACCGGCAGTTATGTGAAAAGAATTTGTGTCGGACGATTCAAAAACACCCTGCCCCTTTGAAATATACACCAGGTAATAATCATCCAGTATCCTGCCTTTATTCCAGGTAAAGCCATGGGTTGCAGGATGCTCCTTGTTATTGGGGTACGTTTGATTGGGATCGATTTTCGAACATCCGGCCGATGTGATAAAGAACCCCCATTTTTCATCGACCGCCGATGGTGTAAGATATTTATGAAAATTATGCATCCGCGCAATTTAAAAGAGGTTGAAATTAAATAACAATTGTCTTTTTGTCAAAAAGTACAAAAATTATGCGGCTTTATATAAGTTTAAACTAGCCTCAAGGTTTAAATTTGATAAATAATCCCGGCCCTGCTCTACCTAAAGTACAAAACATGACGGTTATAAAGTATTGTTTTAACAAAAACCGGGCTTGCCTATGAACTGCCATTTGGATGAAAACCAGGTTGAATATTACCGCACCAACGGGTTCGTGGTGATCGATGACTTTTTGTCGGCTGAGGAGCTGGAACATTGGCGCGAAACGGTGATATATGCTGTGGCGCGGCGAAATGGCCGGAAGATGCCCGGAAAAAACCTTAAAACCGGTGAAGCCGACGGCATAAATGAGGATGCCGCCTATTACGGAAAAGTTTTTGACCAGCTGCTGAATCTTTGGCAAACTGATGAAGGCGTAAAAGAATTGATGCTGGACGACCGCATCGGTAAAATGGCGGCTGATCTTGCGGGCGTTGAGGGTATCAGGATATGGCATGACCAGGCCTTATTTAAACGGCCATGGGCCAACCCCACTTCGTGGCATCTTGATACGCCTTTCTGGTCGTTCAGCGACAGGAAGGCACTATCGATATGGGTGGCGCTTGACGATGCGACGCTTGAGAATGGCTGCTTATTCTTTATTCCGGGGTCATGTCATGAAACTACTTTTGAGAACAAGGGGATAGGTAAAAATATGGACAGCATTTTTGAGGTTTACCCGCAGTTTTTAAAAACAAATGCTGTGAAAGCGCCAATGAAAGCCGGCAGCTGTTCCTTTCATAACGGGCTCACCATCCATGGCGCAAATGCCAACATGACCAGCGGCTTTCGCCGGGCAATGACCTGCGCGTATATGCCTGATGGCAACACATTTAACGGAACTGCCAACATTTTGCCGGAAGAATACTTAAAAACGCTTAGCCTGGACGACCCACTGAATAATGACGCGCAAAATCCATTGATCTATCATCGTTAAGGGATATTGGTAAATGAATAAGCTAAAATACATACTCTTTACACTGCTATTCCTCGCCGGATTAAACGGCTTCGGGCAAAACAACGCGCCCACCGGGTTATTGTGCAACCTGCTCCCTCGTCCTGAATTATCGGAGATCACCAATAAAACACCCGATTTTGGATGGATAGTAAATGCGGGGGTGAAAGACGACTATCAAACCGCCTACCAGGTGGAAGTAGCTACGTCCGCATCGCTGTTGAAGCAAGATCAGCCCGATCTGTGGAACACGGAAAAGATAACTTCTTCACAGTCGATCAATATCCGCTACGGCGGAAAAAGCCTTCGGCCGCATCAACATTATTATTGGAGGGTTTGCAGCTGGGGCAGAACAGGAAAGCGTTCTCCCTGGAGCAATTTGCAAATGTTCAACACATCCGATTTTGACCTGCCACGGGACTGGCCGGGAGAAAGCAAGTGGGTAAACCTGGTTGGCGACAATGGCAAAACAGCGTTTACATTTGAAAACCGCGAGCCTGTTAACTTTCATGATGTGCTTCCGGCCAAAACCACAGTGCTCAAAAGCGGCAATATTCTTTATGATTTTAAAAAAGATGCTTTTGCCTACCTCATGTTAAATATTTCCTGGGATGACAAAGTGAAAACTGATTCGCTGGAAGTTGCCATCGGTGAAAAAGGCGTCGGAGATTCCCTGGACGAAAAACCTGGCGGTGGGATTCTTTTTGGAATTTATAAAATCGCACTAAAAAAAGGAGTAAGCAACTATATCCTTGAACTTCCGCGTTTCGTGCCCCAGTTTCCGCATAGCGAAGTAATGCCCCTGCAAATGCCCGAGGTGATTCCCTTCCGCTACTGTGTAATCAAGCCGATACCCGGGCTAAAGGTGAAAAGTATTATTCAGAAAGCTTTATATGTGGAGTTTAATCCGAATGCGTCGTCATTTACCTGCTCTGACGACCGGCTTAACCAGATCTACGAGCTTTGCAAGTATTCAACCATCTCTAATACTTTTAATGGCGATTATGCCAACAGCGAACGGGAGCGAATGATGTACGAGGCGGATTGCTATATCCAGCAGATGTGCCATTATGCCATCGACCGCGATTTCGCTACCGGGCGGTACAGCGCCGAAAATCTGATATACCATGCCAGCTGGCCCACGGAATGGATCATGCACAGCATATTTATGGCCTGGGCAGATTACTTGTATACAGGCAATGATGAACTGATAGAAAATTATTATAACGACCTTAAGGCAAAAACACTTACAGCCCTTGAAACGCCGGAAGGGCTGATCAGCTCGCGGACGGGGCTTCAATCAAAAAGTTTCCTGGCGTCAATCCACTATGACGGCGATATGCTGCACGACATTGACGACTGGCCCGACGCCGACCAGGGCATATACCCCAACGGCGAAACGGACAACTATGAACGAAAGGACTATAATACTGTAGTGAATGCCTTTTATTACCGTGCCCTTATATTAATGTCGCGTATTGCTGCCGCAACACATCACCCGGATGACGCCGCCTTTTACGAAGCAAAGGCGGCGAAAGTGAAAATAAAGTTCAATGATGATTTTTTTGACCCGATAAACAAAATCTACACCGACGGCATTGGCAGCCGCCATTTTTCAATACAGGCCAATATGTTCCCGCTGGCTTTTGGCCTGGTGCCGGATGAATACAAAGAAAGCGTGGTAAATTATGTAAAATCCAAATGGATGGCCTGCAGTGTTTACGGCGCAAACTACCTGATGGAGGCGCTGTATAATGCCGAACAGGGAAATTATGCCCTTGAACTGATGACCAATGATTCGGACCGTGGCTGGCTCAACATGATCCGTGTGGGCGCAACCATGACCACCGAGGCCTGGGATATCAAATACGATCCGCACGATATTAGCTGGAGCCATGCATGGGCCGCATCGCCTGCGCATATTATTCCCCGCAAAATTATGGGTATCGAGCCGGCCGAGCCGGGTTACGGCAAAATAAATATTAAGCCCCAGCCCGGCGACCTGAAATGGGCCAAAATGAAGTTGCCCACCATCCGTGGCGATATTGTGGTTGAACTGAGCCAGGATCCGGGCTCATTCTTCAACCTTTATACGTCCATTCCGGCTAATACGACCGCAAAAGTATATCTCCCCAAACAGTCAGGTAACTATACCGTTACCGTCGACGGGAAGATTGTTAAAAATGCTTTTGTCGAAGGGGCCTGGGTTGTGGTTAACAGCCCGTCGGGCGGTCATTCTTTCAAAATAAAGAAAATTTAGGATGTTTTCGATGTGCGGCAAACGGTCAAAAACAGATCGTATCAGTTAAAAAATACGATGTAACGAAAATCATACAATTAATTTAAAATAAACATTTAGTATATTGTCGATAAGTTTCTTTTAAATACCCCTGTTTGTTATTTTCTATATGGTGTAACTCCTAACCGGATATTATGAAAAAAAACCTTTACATTTTTAAAGTTTGTTCCCGCTTTAGATGGATCATTATCCCCGCCGTTTTTATTTTACTGCTCATCAGTACAATAAACGCACATGCCCAGCCAGCTTCAACCGTAATTAAGGGCAAGGTAACCGACTCCAAAACAAATGAAGCGCTTACGGGTGTTTCCGTTGGGGTAAAAGGCACAACCAGGGGCTCATTAACTGACGTTGACGGCAACTACTCGATCACCGCGGCGCCTACGGATATCCTTACGTTTTCGTACCTGGGGTACAAAAAAACAGAGGTACTGGTGGCTAACAAAACTGCCATCGACGTAAAATTGGAGGTCTCCGAGAACCAGCTAAAGGAGGTTCAAATTACCACCGCGCTGGGTATCACCAAGGAAAAACGAGCAATAGGCTATTCAGAAACAGAGGTGAAAGGCTCTTCAATTACCGAGGCTCGTGAAAACAGCTTTGTAAACAGTTTGGAAGGCCGTGTTGCCGGTGTAAACGTAAGCGGTGTTGCATCGGGCCCAAATGGTGCAACCAATGTAATTATACGCGGCATTACCAGCCTTACAGGTAATAACCAACCGTTGTATATACTTAATGGCATACCGCTGGTTAATAACAATTACAATCAAACCGGAAATGACGGTTATGGCGGTAGAGATGGCGGTGATGGCATAGGCGATATTAACCCCGATGATATTGAGACTATATCTGTATTAAAGGGCGCTGCGGCCACAGCGCTATACGGCTATCGCGGCGCAAATGGCGTGGTGCTAATCACTACCAAAAAAGGAAAAGCCGGCGACGGACTTGGGGTAGAACTACATTCAAACTTTGTACGTGAGACTGTAATAGATGAAACTGACTTCCAGAATGTATATGGCCAGGGTTACAACGAAGCCAGGCCGGTGAGCGGCGCCGATGCTTTGGGTTCGATGGAGTCCAACTGGGGTGCAATGCTTAACGGAGCAGAAACTTACCAGTTTGATGGCGTAAAAAGGCCTTATTCGGCTGAGGCTAATGGTAATCTCTCGCGCTTTTACCGGCCGGGCGGCGACCTTACCAATACAGCCTCTTTTAGCAAAGGATGGGATGATGGCGACACGCGCTTCTCTGTAAGTGATTTAAATGATGAAAGCTATGTGCCAAATGCCGGGCTGCAACGGCTGACTTTTAGTAACAATACTGACCTGAAATTCGGAAAAAATTTTACGCTCGCTTTTTCTGGTCAGTATGTAAGTGAATATACCAAAAACCAGCCCAACCTTTCAGACGCGGTGGGCAACCTAAACTGGGGTCCTATGTTTGTACCACGAAATATAAATATTACCACCCTGGCGGGCCCTTTTGGTAACGGCACCATGGCTAATGGTGACGAGCTGAATCCCTTTTCAGATCCGTATACCACTAACCCTTATTTTGCTGCCTATGAACAGCAGGCAGCCATTCACCGTAATCGCTTTACAGGATCGATAAATGCAAAATACACCTTTGATAGCGGCTATTTTATAGGTTTCCAGGTTGCCGATGATTATACCAATGACAGGAATACGAGCGTTGACCCCCCGGGAACAGGTTATTTGATTGATGAAGGAGTAGCCGGAGATATGCAGGAACAGAATGTAAAGCAAACTGAATTAAACCTGGACCTTACGTTTGGTAAAAACTTTAAATTCAGCAAGGATTTTACCACGAATTTACTGTTTGGCGCTAACTACAGGAAATCGGTACAGGAATATTTTACTGCAGGAGGCAATAACTTCGCTATCCCTAACCTGTATAACATCGGCAACCTTGAAAATCCATACACAACACTGCAAACAAATAACGAAGAATACCAATCCCTGTATGGAAGCGTCGACTTTGCCTATAAAAACTTCCTTTACTTAACCGTGACCGGCCGTAACGACTGGTATTCAACTTTATCGCCCGGCATCATCAATTATTTATATCCATCCATCAGCGGTTCATTTGTTTTCTCAGAATTGCTGCATATGGACAACATGGATATGGGTAAATTAAGATTGAGCTATGCAGATGTTGGCGGCGCTGCTGATTCCCCTTATCAAACACTGCAAACCTATGGTATCAGCGGAACTTATGCTCCACCGGGTGGCGGTACCTATCCAATAGGTACGGCAGGAAATGGAACTGTACCGAACAGCGGGCTAAAACCTTCAAAAAGAAAAGAATTTGAGGCCGGAACGGAAATGGACTTTTTTAAAAACAGGCTGAGGTTTGACCTCGCTGTTTATCATAAGGAAGTTATAGACGATATTATACCGGTAACTATTGACTACACGTCAGGCTATAACACGGCATTGTTAAATGTCGGTACAATAAACTATAACGGCGTTGAAGTTGCAATGGGCGGCACACCTTTTAAAAGCCAGGATTTTACCTGGGATATCGATCTGAATTTCAGTTATACAAAAGGTAAAGTGATATCCTTAGGCGGCGAGCCTAACATAGATTTAGGTTCCGAAGCCCAGGACTGGGGTTCATTGGCGTACCTGCAGGATATAGTTGGCAAAGAGCCCCTGCAAATAATTGCCCAAGACCCTGCACGCGACGCCAATGGAAAAATTATTATCGATCCGGGACTTGGCGCTCCGGACCCTTCGCTTGCACAGCCGAAGCCTTTTGGATCGGGAGAAAATCCCTGGGGCGGCGGTATCAATAATTCGTTTAGGTATAAGCACTTTACGTTGTCGTTCCTTATTGACGGCAAATTCGGCGGGCATATATTTTCGAACACTAATATTATCGCTTACCAGGACGGCCTTTCAAAACTCACCGTCCCCGGCAGAAATCTGCTATACGGAACTGACCAGCAGAATGCAGCGGGTTACTATGGCGATTGGGCATTTGCCGACCAGGGACAGTTTGTTTACAGTGACAGTTTCATAAAATTCAGGCAGCTAATAGTTGGTTATGATTTCCCGGCAACGGCATTTCATAATAAAATACACGGCTTAAGGTTAAGTTTTGTATGCCATAACGTGTTTACTATTTTAAAGTATACACCAAATATCGATCCGGAGGAAAGTTACACCGCTTCGATATTATCACAAGGACTTGAAGCTCCGGCTGTTCCTTATTCCAGGACGCTTGGGCTAAACCTGGACATTAAATTATAAGTAAATGCATATATGTATAAACATTATAAAGACATCAGTATGAAATTTAAGACCATATATTTATTTGCATCGGCAGCCTTTATCACGATAGCTGCCGGCTCGTGTAAAAAAGAACTGACCCAGGCAAATACAAATCCGGATCAAATTACCGCCAGTCAGGTTAACCCCAATCTTTTGCTGACCACTGTTCAGCTGGCCTACACCGGGGCCCCAACCGAAGGCGGAAGTGTGTGGGTAACAAAATGGGGGGGAGTTGCCGGTTTTATTCAGCATGTAGCGTCAACAAACACCGGTTTTTATTACGGCGACAAATATTTGAATAATATTTTCGCTATGGGTGAAACGTTCCAGGACAATTATACCAGCGCTGTACAGCCTGCAGTAGAGCTATACCAGCTTACGGCCAATAAAGCACAATACCGGAACCTTCACCAAATGGCGCGTATAATGAAAGCCATGATATTTGAGCAATTAACAGACCTGTATGGCGATATTCCTTATTTCCAGGCCGGCCTGGGATATTACGACCGGATTTATACGCCGGTTTATGATAAACAACAGGTTATTTATGCCGATTTGCTGAAAGAGGTATCGCAGGCTACCGATAGCCTGGCCGAAAACGCTGATAAACCTACCGGCGATATTTTGTATTCACAGACGGCTGATCAAATTGCGGAGTGGAAAATGTTCGGCAACTCATTATTGCTGCGGATGGCTATGCGCCTGACTAAAGTTGACGCCACAACAGCCCAAAAATATGTGACACAGGTTATTGGGAAAACCATGCAAAGCAACAACGACAATGCTATAATTCAGCATGTATTGAGTGCTAACTCACTTACATCAAACCAGGATGCAGCACAAATTTTTAGCCAGGACAGCACAGATGTAAGGTTATCAAGCACTATTGTCAGTAACATGAAAAAAAATAATGACCCGCGCTTGCCTGTCGTAGCCTGGGTTGCGTACGGTTTAAAGGCCGGCGCATTCCCACGAGTTGCGGACACCAAACCGGCGGACCAGATCGGTTTGCCTCCGGGATATATTATAGGGGGCCTAAATCCGGCGATAAACCTTGATAGTGTTGCCAAGGATTCGTTGCCCAAGCAAGGCCTTGGCGGTTATTCACGAATAAGCGATAACCTGCTTTCGATTAGTGCGCCAAGTTTGATCCTTACTTACGCTGAAACCGAACTTTTGTTTGCCGATGCAGCCCAGCGCTGGGGTATCGGCGGCGACGCAGCCGCTCACTACAAAGCTGGTGTTATAGCAGCCATAACACAATTATCTGCTTATGGTCCCAGTGCTACCATTAGTACTGCGGCAGCAACAACATATTTTAACGCTCAACCTTATAATCCTTCCACCGGCCTTTCACAAATCAATATGCAGTATTGGCTTTGTGCACTTATGGATGAATATGAAAGCTGGGCCAACTGGCGGCGCAGCGGCGATCTGCCTCATTTAACACCAACCGATTATCCCGGTAACGTTTCAAACGGCACCATACCACGCCGGCTAACTTATCCTCCAAGTGAGAAAGTTACCAACCTGGCTAATTACAATGCGGCGGTAGCTGGTTTAACCGGGGGCGATAAAATTACCAGCAGGGTTTGGTGGGATACCCAGTGAGGAATTACTAAGTCTTGAGTCTAAAGTCTGAAGTCGAAAGTCGTTAAACGCTGACTTTAGGCCTCAGATTTTTGACTTTTGACTTCAGACTTGAGACTTAGGACTTCTCCTCACCTTCGATCCGCCTTTCGATGCGTCTGTCCGGGATAAACCATATGCAGGCTACAACGCCGTACATCACGACGCTTATGGTGGAGTTAAACCAGGAAATAGCGATAGCGGTAGCATAAATGGCAATTGAAATATAGCCCTTGGCATCCTTACCTATTGCTTTCGCCAGCAGTGAATCCTTCCCGTGATGCCTGATAAGGGCGATGATGAGTAGTGTGTAAGCCAACGCATTCATAATTAATATCACCCCATAGCAGGTTACCGGCAGTTTGGCAAAATGATTAACGCCCATCCATTCGGTCACAAAAGGGATGAGCGACAGCCAGAAAAGCAGGTGCATATTAGCCCAAAGTATAGCGCCGTTTACCGATTCAGCCGCTTGCAGGGTATGATGGTGATTGTTCCAATAGATGCCTACATAAACGAAACTGAGCACATAACCCAAAAAAACCGGCCATTGCGCAAGTAAAGAATCAATATCTGTTTTCTGCGGGATCTTGAGTTCAAGCACCATAATGGTGATGATGATCGCAAAAACCCCGTCGCTAAATGCTTCCAAACGACCTTTTTCCATACCATAAACATAGGGATTTGGCTCGCAAAAAAACAAATGGGATAGATTTATTTTGACGTCGTACCCGCTCTATGGCTCCGTTAAACAGCAAACCCCGGTTCGATATAAACCAGCGGGGCTTTCTGCCGCGGTGAAGGCCTTTCACCTCCGGGCAGCTTGTGTTTTATTTATTTGCAGGTGAAAAGGATAGCAGGTTAGCGTCAACGGTCGGAAGCTCGATCTTTGAAAACTCGTTGTTAAACGAAACCCCGTCTGTGAATTTTACTGCTTTAAATTTTATCAGATACCTATCATTTTCTTTTAGCTGTTTCAGCAAATCAGCCGGGATTATACACTCAACTTTTACAAAATGCTTATCGTCTTCGTAAATAAAATTTCCGTAAGCAGTGCCCTCATGCGTCGTTGTGCTAAAAAGCGTAAAAGGCAGATCGTCATATAGCCCTTGCTTATCTATCACCGGTAAAATTTGTTTGGTGCATTCAGCTTCGTCCTGATCTTTTAATGCGCTGTTCTTTTTTATATCACTATCGTGTACGGCAATATAATTGTCTACAAATTTCAACGCCTTATAGGACGGCACAATTACTTTTTTTACCACGATGCCGCTGTCGGCCGGTTGTTGCGGAGATTGGTCTTTGCCGGCAGGATTACCGCAGGAAGCGCAAAGCACCACGCAGGTTAAGCAAATAACAAATGAAAAAGTCCTGGTCATGATTATCAGTTTATAATTGGCTGGCGCCGGAACATTATCTGCTAAACAGAATAATACCCGCTTATGACAAATATAAATATTAGCGGGATAAATCCACCGGCAAATTATTTTTGCGGAACTGCCATTTCCTCCTAACTTTATCTCAATGTCGGAAGCATCATCAAAAAAAGTAAACTTTGCCAGCACTAAATCGGATGAGGCTGAATCATTTGCCGTTGAAGCAAACGATTTGGTGTGGACGAACAACGAGTTTGGCGGCAGCGATAACCGTTTCCGTTTTTTGGCGGATGCAATTCCGCATAAGGTATGGACCTCGGGCCCTGATGGCAAAGCTACCTATTACAACCAGGGATGGTACGATTATACCGGTATTTACAATTTTGCCGAGTTGAGAAAAAATATTTGGGACATTTTATACCCGGAGGACAGGGAAGCAGCAGAAACACTTTACCCGCGCGCACTGCAAACCGGGGAAGAAACTGTAGTAGAGCACCGTTTTCGCCGCCACGACGGCATATATCGGTGGCACCTTACCCGCTTTATCCCGCACAGAAATGAAAAAGGTGATATTGTGGTTTGGGTGGGCACAAGTACGGATATACACGAACAAAAATTAGCACAGCAGGCGCTGCAAGCCAGCGAGGCGCATTTTAAAGCGCTTACTTTTTACAATTCGCTACCGATATGGCGGATGGACGCCCTGGGTGAGCTAAGCTTTGTAAATGATGCGTGGCGCGCATGGTCGGGGGTTGAAATGGAAGAAGTGATGACAGGCGACCCGGTAAGCCGTATTCATCCCGATGACCGCGAACGGGTTACCCGCGAATTTCAGGCTCTTTTTGCTGAAAAGCTGCCCATGGAGCTAAAACTCCGCTATAAAAATGCAGAGAAAGACGAGTATCGCTGGATACTGGATAATGCTCACCCCGTTTTTAATCCCGGTTTTGACGGCTATATCGGCACGATGACTGATATCCACGAACAGGAACAAAGCAGGTTAACGATTCAGCAACTGGTAAAAAAGAAGGATAATTTTTTAGCCATTGCCAGCCACGAGCTTAAAACACCTATAACCAGTATGAAGGCCTCGTTGCAGATATTGGATAAGATAATTTCGGGAAAGTACAGCCCCGAAAAAAGTGGCTCATTCATCAGCATGGCCAATAAACAGGTTGATAAATTAATGGCGATAGTAGCTGACCTGCTGGACGTAAGCAAAATACAGTCGGGCAAAATGCAGTTGAACAAAACCAGCTATGATTTTAATGAATCGCTCAACGAGTGTGTTACGGAAACGATGCTGCACGAGCCCGCACACCAAATATTTGTAAGCGAAACCGGACCAGTTACAATTACTGCTGATAAACTCAGGATTGAGCAAGTGATCGTCAACCTGCTTTCAAATGCCATCAAATATTCTCCTTCCGGTTCGCCAATCCAGTTAATAATTGAACAAAAAAGCACAGAAATAAAATGTTCAGTTGCCGATCAGGGGATCGGTATCCCGGCAGAACAGCAGCCTTTTCTCTTCGACCGCTTTTACCGGGTTGACGATTCATCAACCGTGTTTCCGGGCTTAGGCCTCGGGCTTTATATCTCGTCGGAGATCGTCAAAAAACACAATGGGAAAATTGGCCTGTTTAGCGATGCCGGACAGGGCTCCACGTTTTGGTTTACGCTGCCATTGAATAACGGGCAGTAAAACAAATCTCCTGGTGCTTAATTGTAAGCCTTAATATTAGTTCCGAACTCATATCAGCATAAAAACCGATTGTATCAGCGCCCGCATATTTATTGAAATATTACTAAGTAATCGATATTATAATTGTTTTCCCAGCGTTTTAAGATAAAGCGATTTTTAAAACAAATCTGCTCGAATTTAAGTTTTAAAATAATTAAGTAATGTTTCGCGACAGTGACTTGCTTTAACAAACATCGATTTAACCATGTAATGGCTTCCATGTTAATGCCAGCATACCTTTTCATTGTCGCATTGCATTTCTTCTTCATCCCCAGCTTCCGCGAAAATAGAAATACAACAGGCAAGTCTGTCTGCAAAACAAATTCCGAACTGGCCTATTACCTGGTTAGGAATGACCGCTCGACATTCAGCGAAAGCAAAAATATTAAAACAGTTCAAAAAAAGAAACCGCACTGCGGCGCGCTGGTTTCATACAATCTTTCTCCCGCCCCAAATTCAGTTGAATACAGTTCGTTTCATTCACAATTTCCGCATGACCATCATCATTCCTGGTTGTCCAACCGTGTTTTGAGGATTTGATCGTCTTATTAACCCGGCTTAATACAAGCCCATTCTTTGGATTTTATCCGGTGTTACTGCTTAATTCGTATGAAATCGAGCAAACGGAACACTATGCAGAAATTTATCATTTATTTCAATTGAAAAGATCATGAAAAATATCATAAAAAGCATCATCCTTACTATAACCGTAGGGCTGATCTCATTCAACGCTTCAGCACAGCGGGGTGCCAACGTGCCACAGGGCGTACTAACCGCCTTCTCGTCCAAATACCCGCAAGCCCAGGTTAAAAAGTGGAAATCAACAAGCGACGTTTATGCGGCTTATTTTACCAACGACGGTAAAAAATATGTGGCTTCCTATTCAAAAAACGGGGACTGGGTTAATACCGAGCGGGACATCAGCCGCCCATCGGGCCTGCCTGTTGTGTTGCAATCCTTTCTTAAAACCGGCACATATGCCAGCTGGCACATCGACGATATGATGCGGGTGCGCACTCCTTTGCAAAATATGTACGTGATAAAACTTGACAACCACAGCGGCAGCCCCTTCGAATACGAGGATATGGGCTCAGCTGAAAATAAGATGTTGAGCTTTAATGACAACGGCAAATTGCTAAACGTTGTGAACTATTGATGCCGGAAAATGGCAAAAAGGGATGCAAAGCCCCAGCCAGGCAATTAATATCGTTCCTAAAAAAAAAGCTACCCGGCAACCGGGTAGCTTTTCAGATTATATATATTGAACTTTTGAAAGTTTGTGCTTAGATGCCGATTGCGTCTTCGCCGGCAGCAGCAGGGAAATTGATCTTGTTTTCGGTGAAACGAACTGCTGAAAAATTATAGTTGTTTACGCTGGCAGCATAGTTGTGGCTAAGTGTAAACTCATCGGCTGAACCGCTTAAATCGGCTTTAGCGTGGTCGCTTACGTTAACAACTGCACTGTGGGCATTCAGGTCGAGCTTAGCTGATGCGTTGTCATGAAGATCAACATTGAATTCAATTTTTGATAATTGGCCGAATGATTTTACTTCAGCATTGTCATATGCAGAAACTGAACGAAGATCGTTTGCGCTAACCCACACGACCAATTTTTCGGATGCGTAGGAAGAGATGCGCAAAGTGCCGTTTTTGCTTTGCACCAGGGCGTTTTCAGAATAATATTTGTTATACACTTTTACCTGGTCAGTTGAAGCATCAGAGATATATACGGTTACATTACCGTGAATTTCAAGTTTATTGATACTGCTGATATCGGTTAAAGTAGTGGCTGCGTCATGGCTAAAAGTGGCAGCATGACTAAAATTTGTTGTTCCAATTACAAGAGTTGCGATTGTAAATATGGATAAGATTACCTTTTTCATTTTATTTATATTTTTGATTGTCAATTAATTGTATTTCTCTAATTTTTAAATACAACCATAAGACGAGCGGCATTTCAAAACGTTACACTAAACTGTGCTGAAATAGACGAACGCCCTATTTTCTTCGGCAAATGTCGGGTTTTTGTCGGCGAAATTTTTCATATTAGTGTAATTATTACACTAAGTATCTATTTTTACATAAACCAAATAAAATTTTGTTTTGCTGATTTTATCATCGAAAATAAAAGGCAAAAGGAGAAACTCCGAAATCTATAGGGGAGCGTTGGCTGATAGAAAGGATTTTATTTTGTGAAGCGTTTTTTTGCGAATGCGATTGGTGCATTAAGAGATGATCAGTTTCTCGCCGGCAAATTTTATTTTACCGGCATCCAGCAGCAGGCGAATGGTATCTATCTTCTCTTTATCCGAGCCGATATTGGTTGAAGTTACCAGGGATGCAAGGTCCATGGATGAAGTGCTTAATATTTGAATCACCTCGTTGGTGATCTCATCTAATATTTCGCCGGAGTGTTTTTGACGTTTTTCTTCAATGCAAACGTCACAAATGCCACATTTATCGGCGTTGGGCTCATCGAAATAAGCCAGCAGCATTTGACTCCGGCATTTTTTATGCGTAGCATAAGCAAAAACGGCTTCCATTTTTTTAAAACGGTTAGCTTTTCGTTCGTCAATGACTTTTTTATTGATGTGGAGCGCATTGGCATGCTGCCTTGGTTTTAACCAGGTGACCTGCGGCGTGTCGGTTTGGTGTTCATAACTCAGCAGATTTAGTTCCTGCAATTGTCTCATCCCGGCAATCACCTGCTGCACGTTCATATTCGCGCGCTTTGCCACGTCGAATTCCCGCATACGCACATAGTTTTCAAACGAGCCGCCGTATGACCGTAACAAGGTCTTTATAAAAGGGTCCCAGCCGGGGTTTTGTATCTGGAAATTATACAAGGTCTCATTCTCCACCAAAAACTTAAAACGCGAAGGCAAAAACACACTTTCGTTAAAGGCCAGGTATTCGTCCAGCTCTAAAAACTTTAGCGCGTTAATGGTTTTGATCATGTCCAGCTTAAACCGGTTGCAAAAGTCGGCCAGCTCAAGGTCGAAACTAAGCCCTTCTCCTGCTTCGTATGCTAATTGATAATAATTGGCTAATGCATGATAGGTTTGTTTGATCTCGGCCACCGAAGGAAACTTCAGCTCAAACATTTTCTCCTGTTTAAGCCGGTCGGCAGGATTGTAAAGCAAAACAGCATACGCCTTATGATCGTCGCGGCCCGCTCTGCCGGCTTCCTGGTAATAGGCCTCCAGGCTTTCAGGCGGGTCCTTATGAATTACAAAACGAACGTCGGCCTTGTCAATCCCCATACCGAAAGCATTCGTAGCTACAATAACCCTGCTTCGGCCATATTTCCAGTTTTCCTGTTTTTGTGAGCGAAGCCCCGTTTCAAGCCCTGCGTGATAAAAATCGGCTTTGACGCCGTTATCGTTATAAAATTTAGCAATGTCGGCGGTATCCTTCCGGCTGCGCACATAAACAATGCCGCTGCCTTTAACGCCACGCGCAATATCAAGCAACTTCCGCAGTTTGTTTTCCTCATTTTGCACAACATAGCTGATGCTTTTGCGTGCAAAGCTTTTTTTGTAGACAACGGCATTTTTAAAGCGCAACTTTTGTTGAATGTCTTCGCTTACCTCTTCGGTCGCTGTGGCTGTCAGCGCCAAAACAGGGACATCAGGGTGCAATTCCCGCAGATCAGCAATATGCAGGTAAGGCGGCCTGAAATCGTAACCCCATTGCGATATACAGTGAGCCTCGTCAACGGCGATCAGGTTAACTTTCATGTACCTTATCCGTTCGCGCACCAGTTCCGACAGCAATCGCTCCGGCGACAGGTACAAAAATTTCACCTCACCATAAATGCAATTATCCAAAGTGATGTCGATCTCGTGTTTTCCCATTCCCGAAACGACTGATACCGCCTCGATCCCTTTGGTTTGCAGGTTTTCCACCTGGTCCTTCATCAGCGCGATGAGCGGCGACACCACGATGCAAATCCCCGGCCTGGCCAGGGCTGGCACCTGGAAACACACTGACTTTCCCCCGCCGGTCGGTAAAAGCGCCAATGTATCATGGCCGCTCAATACCGAACCGATGATCTCTTCCTGCATTGGCCGGAAGGAATCGTGGTTCCAGTAGTGTTTGAGTATCTCGTGGATGGTCATGTTTTGATTTTCGATTTCGGATTTTCGATTTCGGATTTATTTAATTTGGAGACTGCATTGCTGGTAAAGATAATCGCGAAATTCCAATTCCGAAATCGAAATTCCAAATTCCAAATTCCACATATTTCTGCTTAAATTTGTTAAAAAAGTCTATTTATGGAAACCATAACAATTCAACAAGAGTTATATAGCTATATTGACAACGGCGACGAGAAGCTATTGAAACTTATGCTGGCATTGGCTAAGGATTACACCGGGGATGATGATTTTGAATATGACTTTACCGCCGAAGATATCGAAGTTTTGGATAGAAATAGAGAAAAACGTTTAAATGGCGAAAGCAAAACTTATACCTGAGAAGAAGCGAAAAATATTAAAACAAGTGGCAGGCCGGGAAACGCCCCGACTACATTTTAAATCTAAAATTACAGTTCCTTAATTCCGAAATCGAAATTCCGAATTCCGAAATTCCAAGTAACTTCGCGGCTTTATTATCCTCCATGAAATCAACAACTGCCGCATTTATATTGCTTTTTATTTCCATAAGTCTCCAGGCCCAAAAATGGAACGTTGAAAATCCTCCGGGCCCGCAAAAAAAAGTAACGATCACAACCGACGAAGGCACCTGGATGAACCTGGACGTTAGCCCCGACGGCAAAACTATTGCCTTTGATCTTTTGGGCGATATTTACAGCATGCCCATCACCGGCGGCAAAGCGACATTGCTTGCAGGCGGGAAAGCATGGGAAATACAGCCCCGTTTCAGCCCGGATGGCAAGCAGATATCCTACACGAGCGATAAAGACGGCGGCGACAATATCTGGCTCATGAACAGCGACGGCAGCGACAAGCACCCTGTAACCAAAGAAAATTTCAGGCTGTTGAACAATGCGTACTGGACACCCGACGGGCAGTTTTTGGTGGCCCGGAAGCATTTTACCGGAACGCGGTCGTTAGGGGCCGGGGAGATGTGGCTATATCATAAAAACGGCGGCGAAGGTATACAGCTGACCAAACGCAAAAACGATCAACAAGATGCAGGCGAGCCTATCGTATCACCGGATGGCAAATATATTTACTGGAGCGAGGACGTTACTCCCGGACCTTATTTTCAATACAATAAAGATCCCAACCAGGGTATTTATGCTATTTTAAGGCTGAACCGGCAAACCGGCGATATCGAACAGGTAACCGGTGGGACGGGTGGTGCGTGCCGGCCGCAAATTTCGCCCAACGGCAAGTTACTGGCATTTGTCAGGCGGGTAAGACTGAAGTCCGTGTTGTACCTGCACGATCTCAGTACCGGCGAAGAATGGCCGGTTTACGACGACCTAAGCCACGACCAGCAGGAAACGTGGGCAATTTTCGGTGTTTATCCCAATTTTAACTGGACACCGGATAGCAGAAACATTATTATTTATGCGAAAGGCAAAATATGGAATATTGATGTTAATAGTTTGAATGCTGCTCAGATACCCTTTGAAGTAACTTCGCAGCAAACCATTACCGAGGCTTTGCATTACCAGCAAAAGGTTTTCCAGGAGCAATTCCCGGTTAAGATGATCCGCCAGCTAACCACCTCGCCGGATGGCAAAATGATCGCCTTTAATGCCGCGGGCTATATATATGTTAAAAGCCTGCCGGATGGTCAGCCCTGGAGGATTACCGCAACTACCGATTTTGAATATGAGCCGGATTTTAGCCCCGACGGCAAATCCCTGGTATATGTGGACTGGACGGATGAGCAGAAGGCGTGCGTTAACAAAATAGACCTGCTCACTTGCCAGATAACGCGGCTTACGCCCGAGAAAGGCTTTTACTATTCGCCCAAATTTTCAAACAAAGGCGATAAAGTCGTCTACCGAAAAGGCGAAGGGAACGAAACTTCGGGCTTTGCGTTTGGGAATGATCCCGGGATTTATACCATTTCGTCGAATGGCGGCGTGCCGAAAATGATCATCAACAACGGCATATACCCCCAATATTCGACCGACGATTTCAAAATATACTACCAAAGCACCGAGGGCGATAAAAAATCTTTTAGGGTGATGGATACCACCGGCGCCAACCAACGCACACTGTACACCTCGAAATACACCACGCAGTTTAATCCAAGCCCGGACGGCAAATGGATGGCTTTTACCGAGCTGTACAACTGTTACATCACACCCATGATTTATACCGGCAGCCCGCAGGACTTGTCCGCTGCCAATAAGGCTATCCCGCTAAACAAGCTTACCCGCGATGCCGGCACCTACCTGCATTGGAGCAAGGACAGCCAAAAGCTGATGTGGACGCTCGGGCCGAAGTATTTTGTAAGGGATATTAAAGCGGCCGCGCCGTTTACGGACAATGCAACCGACAAAACCCCGCCGATCGACACCGTTGGTATCGACATCGGGCTCACGCTGAAAACGGATGTACCCGATGGCAAAATCGCCCTGAAAAATGCCCGGATCATCACCATGCACGGGGATGAAGTGATCGAAAACGGCACGATCATCATCGACCAAAACAAAATAGCGGCGATAGGCAAAGCATCAGACATTCATATACCCGAAGACGCTAAGATTTATGACCTGGCCGGCAAAACCATTATGCCCGGCATTGTAGACGTACACGCCCACCTGCACACCAGCCCCGACGGAATTTCGCCGCAGCAGGACTGGAACTATTATGCCAACCTGGCCTATGGGGTTACCACTGCGCACGACCCCTCAAGCAACACCGAAATGGTGTTCAGCCAGTCGGAAATGCTGAAGGCCGGTAATATGGTCGGCCCGAGGGTATATTCAACCGGGACAATATTATATGGCGCCGATGGCGATTTCAAAGCCGTTATCAATAGCCTGGATGACGCACTTTCCAATTTGCGGCGTTTAAAGGATGTTGGCGCATTTTCGGTAAAAAGCTATAACCAGCCCCGGCGCGAGCAGCGCCAGCAGATCATCGAGGCAGCGCGCCAGCTGCAGATGGAAGTTGTGCCCGAGGGCGGCTCAACCTTTTTTACCAATATGAACATGATCCTGGACGGCCACACCGGTATCGAGCATAATATCCCGGTTTGGCCGGTTTACAAGGACGTGAAATCGCTGTGGAACAACAGTAAATCGGGCTATACGCCTACCCTCATTGTTTGCTATGGCACCCAGTGGGGCGAAAACTTTTGGTACGACCGCACAGAGGTGTGGAAAAATGAGCGTCTGCTAAACTTTACCCCGCAGTTTATTATCGATGCCCGGTCGCGCCGCCGCACCACCTCGGAATATGGTGACTACGGCCACATCGAGGTTTCCAAATATGTAAAGCAAATTGCCGATGGCGGCACCAAAGTAAATTTGGGCTCCCACGGGCAAATACAGGGACTTGGGGCGCACTGGGAGCTGTGGATGCTGGCACAGGGCGGCATGAGCCCGATGCAGGCCCTGCGCTGCGCTACGATGAATGGGGCGTCATACCTCGGGATGGACAAGGAGATCGGTTCCCTTGAGGTTGGTAAACTGGCTGACCTCATCGTTTTAAACGATAACCCCCTGGATAACATCCGCAACAGCGACCATATCAAATACGTGATGGTAAACGGCCGGTTTTATGACGGCGAATCCATGAACGAGACCGGCAACCGGGATAAGCCCCGCTTACGCTTCTGGTGGCAGCAAAACCATGGCGAAATGAGCAACCTGCCAGTGGGAAATGTGGAAACTTACTTGTTTAACACCCAGGATGGAGACTGATTTTGCCGGTGTTCAAAAATGAACACCCGGATATTTCAGTACCTCATAAAAAAATGCAAAACATTGACATAATTGTGCCTCTGAAAAATGAACGTATCGATGACTAAAATAGTTGGTGGAAATAACCGGGAAATTCACCAGAAGCGTTCATTTTTGAAGGGCACTAAATGCCAGAACGAAAAGACGGTTATATCACTATCCTAAACTCATCTGCGTCCTTTAGAAAAGGGAGGGCGCGGCGTGTTTTGATCACTTCATCGGCAAGGATAGTGAACGTATAAAGGTCTTCTTCATCGCGCTTATGGTAGGTTACATTGCCATTCGGATCGACACAAGTGGAGTCGCCGGAGTGATATACTTCGTTACCGTCATGACCAACGCGGTTCACACCAATTACATATGCCTGGTTTTCAATTGCCCTGGCGTTAATGAGCGAGCGCCAATGGGCTATACGGCGCTCGGGCCAGTTTGCGGTGATGATCAGCAGGTCGTATTCGTCGTGTGCATTCCTTAACCAAACGGGGAAACGGAGGTCATAGCAAATCATCGGGCAAATTTTCCAGCCGTTCAACTCAACTATTAAACGCTCATGACCCGGCGTGTAAGTAAGATGTTCTTTACCAAGGGCAAACAGGTGGCGCTTATCATAACATTCGTAGCTGCCATCGGGCCGCATCCAGATAAGGCGGTTATAAAATTTGTCGTCCTCCTTTATAATGATGCTGCCCGTTACCACGCATTCGTAATGTTTAGCGGTTTTAAGCATCCACTTCATCGTTTTGCCGCCCATCGGTTCGGCCAGTTTCTCAGCCTCCATGGAAAAACCGGTGCTGAACATCTCCGGAAGAATGATCAGGTTCGTTTTTTCGCGGATATTGCCCAAACGCGTAGTAATATTCTGCAGGTTCTTATCAACGTTCTCCCAAAAAAGGTAGCCCTGGAAGGTAGTTATTTTCAGATTTTCCATTGGTTTTTAGTTCATGGTTCATAGATCATAGTTCATGGAAGGAGTCTGGTTGATGGTTGTTAAAGGATGCCAATTGAAGCTGCCATGAACCATCAACTATGAACCATGAACTACACACGCAATAATCTTTCAACGGCTTTATCCAGCGTTTCTTGCCTTTTTGCAAAACAGAGACGTAAAACATGGTGATCGGTAGCGCGGGTATAGAACGCCGAAGTTGGGATAACCGCCACGCCGAAATCTTTTGTTAAACGCAGCGCAAAGTCGCTATCTTTCTCATCTGTAATATCATTATACGTAACCGATTGGAAATATGATCCGGAGCAGGGCAGCAATTTAAACCGCGTTTGTTGGATGCCGCTGCGGAAATGATCGCGCTTTTGCTGAAAGAATTCCGGCAGGCTTAGATAGGTATTTTCATCCTTTAAGTACTCCGCGATAGCATATTGTATTGGCGCATTTACGCTGAAGACTAAAAACTGGTGCACTTTCCTGAACTCGTTCATCAGGTGGGCGGGCGCCATGCAATACCCCACCTTCCACCCGGTCGCATGGAACGGCTTACCGAATGAAGCAACAATAAAGCTTCGTTGCCTAAGTTCAGGGTAAAGCGCCATGCTGTGGTGTATTTCGCCGTTGTAGATCAAATGCTCATAAACTTCATCGCTCAAAATAAAAATATCCTGATTTTTTACAATTGCGCTTAGCTGATCGATATCCTCTTTGTGGAGGATGGTAGCCGTTGGATTATGCGGCGTATTGAGGATGATCATTCGTGTTTTGTTGTTGATCAGCCGTTTTACCATGCTCCAGGGGATGCGGTAATCGGGGGGCTCCAGTTCCAGCGATTTTACGATGCCTCCCATCAATTTGATTGCCGGGGCATAACAATCAAATGCCGGCTCAAAAATAATAACCTCGTCGTTTGGGTTTATAACAGCAGTTATGGCCGTAAAAATAGCCTGTGTGCCGCCAGCTGTTATGGTGATCTCGGCATCAGGATCATAAGCGGCGCCATAAAGTTTTTCGGTTTTCGCAGCTATACGTTCCCGCAATAACTGTACACCTGCCATCGGTGCATACTGGTTATGGCCTTTTTTCATGGCGGTATTAACCAGCTTGATAAGCTCAGGCGAGGTGTTAAAATCAGGAAAACCCTGTGAAAGATTAATAGCGCCGACTTGCTGAGCCAGCGCCGACATAACGGTAAATATGGTAGTTCCTGTTTGCGGTAATTTCGAGATTATAGCAGTCATGCAGGGGCTAAAATAGCGAAAAATAACAAAATTGTTGCAATTGAAATTGACGGCAGCTGTATTTGCGTAAGCCAATTTGGGGGAATCAGCAGGTCAGCTAAATTTAGAAACTGTAAATAGCGCGATGAAATAAAATCATTTGTTTCACCTGAATAATAATTTTACCAAAATAATGTTATTAATTTGCTGTAACGATCTCCGCTATGATAGAAAGATACCCCTTCAGAAAAATAAACATTCTTCCCTTCTTATTTTTGCTTCTCGCAGTCGCATCGTGTAAAAAAGATAAGCCCGTCAATGGTTCAGAGGTACCGCCGGTGGCAACGCCGACTAAACTTGGCCTGTATGAAGCCGACTCAGCTGAATACAGAGAGGTAATTGTGGCGATCTCCAAAATCGGCAGCAGTTCAATTGACGACGGGCTGGTATTCGATACCGGCTCAGGCGGAATGGTTATAGATGCGCAGGGTATTGTTCCCGCATCGATGATCTCAAGTTCCGGATTTAATTTTACCGGCGATTCAACTGTAGTAAACGGGATTACCATTACCAAACAAACTGCAACACTGCAGTACGGCGCCGACAGCAGCACGCTAACCACCGTGTATGGCAATTTGGCATATGCACCGGTAACGCTTGGCGACGAAGGCGAAAACATCGTAATTAAACGCATGCCGTTTTGTATCTATTATAAGGCAACCGATGCCAGCGGAAACACGCTCTCCCCACACTATTTTGATACATTTGGTGTAAATTCGGAATATATTTACTTCTCAGGAGGTGCTTATATTACCAGTCCCTTTAGTTATTTTGACCCTGGCTATGGCCTGACCAAAGGATTTAAGATGGCTGTTTTAGACACTTCAAGCTTTTCATTTGATGGCACCTACGTTGCCGGCTTAGTTACTTTAGGGCTAACATCAGCTGATCTTTCGTCATCTTCTGGTTTCACCATGCACACGGTAAACTATTACCAGCAGGACGGTTATGTGCCTATTTTTCCAACGGCTGTTACTTACGGAGGAAAAACTGTTAATACCTATCTTTTATTTGACAGCGGCACCTCGGGGTATAGTTATATCGAAGACAAGTCGGCAGCGGGTGCTATATCGCTTCTGCCTAAAAATACCAAGGTAAGCCTAACAACTGATGCCGGCTTTACTTATGCCTTCACGACGGAAGCAAGCCAAAATTTAACGTACATCGAGAATCCAGACCTGACAGGCGGGGAGTTTTCGATCATGAGTATCGATTTTTTCCTTACTAATGAATATATGCTTGATTTTGCCAATCAAAAATTAGGGTTAAAAAATAACTAAGCGGAAAAACCGGTTTTTGGAAAAATGTGATGCTGCCGTAATCTTTCCGGCTTTTGGTGAAATCGCTTTGGGCGTTACCGGGCGATTACATACCTTAGTGACATGAAGTCACTTAAAAACCTTTCCTTCCTGTTCCTGGCCGCGCTGATTTGCGCCTGTATTCATGATAATAAAAAAAGCATTCCGGTTGTTGGATTTGTCGACGCATTTGAAGACGCTTCTATAGCACCGGCACATACCGGGTTTGTCGACGCACTTAAAAACAATGGCTTCAGCGAACAGGCAGGAAATATAAAGATAGAATACAGCAATGCCCAGGGAAGTATCCCGACCCTCACGCAGATCGTCGACCGGTTTGTATCTCATAAGGTTGATATCCTGGCAACCTGCACCACTTTATCATCAATAACCGCAGCGCAAAAAACCAAAACAATCCCAATTTTTATGATGGTGTCGCCAACAATTAAGCTAATGCAGCTGCAGGATAGCAGCGGCCGAAAGAATTTGTTCGGCGCGGTGGAAGATTTAAATTATATCGACACTTCATTTGCCAATATTCCAAAATTCCTCGCGCCAAAAGCTGGGAAATTGGTTGTAGGGATGATCTATAACCAGTCGGAACCACAGTCGTTGGATGCGAAAAACAGGATACAGGCCGATGCCGACAAGCTTGGAATAACCCTGCTTGCATTGCCACTGAATTCGTCGGCAGATGCCCAATTGGTGACAGCGTCATTGTTAAACCGGCATATCGACGCCTTTTTTGCAAACCCCGACAATACCGTGTTTGCCGCATTTGAAACCATATTAAAAAGCTGCGACCAAAAGAATGTGCCGATCTTCACCAGCGAGGCCGGCCTTGTTCAACGCGGGGCGGTTGCGGCATTTGGCGCGGATATTTATCAATGGGGATACCAGGCCGGTGAACAAGCGGCGCAATTTTTGAAAACACACTCAACCAATGGCTTACAGCCCGAAATGGTAAAAGTAAGGCGCCGGGTTTACAACGCGGCGACAGCAAAAAAATATCACATTACCGTACCCTCAAATTTCGAAGCCGTTAAATAATGGACTTTTACCTGACCACATTAATACAGGGACTTTGTTTGTCGTCCATCGCATTGGGAATCTATATCTCGATGAAGATATTCAACATTCCTGATATTACGACAGATGGGAGTTACACGCTCGGGGCCGTTGTCACGGCAGTTTTGCTCACACACCATCAGCCGGTTTATATCCTGTTGCCCGCTGTTATTTTGGCTGGCGGAGCCGCAGGGGCCATTACGGGCATTATCCACACCAAACTCAAAATTAATGCTTTGCTCGCCGGTATTTTAGTTATGACGGCGCTTTACTCCGTTAATTTAGGCTTAATGGGCAGATCGAATATTCCGCTGCTTGATGTCTCTTCCTTGTTTACGTTGATTAATATCAGCGCGGATCCTAACTACAACACATTTTGGGTGTTGTTGATTTTTGTGGCGGTAGTTACCGCAATAATAGGCTATTTGCTGAAAACGGACTTTGGCATAGCAATGCGCGCCACCGGCAACAGCGAGTCGATGATACGGGCATTGGGGGTAAATACCGATCGTATGAAAATCACCGGTCTTGCTATTGCAAATGCACTGACAGCTTTGGGCGGCTACCTTTACAGCCAGGTACAGGGATTTACGGATATCAGCATGGGCATAGGCATTGTTATCATAGGTTTGGGTTCCGTTATCATAGCTGAAACGATTATAAACTGGCTGCGGATAACGTCGGTATGGTTAAGCCTTGTATTGGTAATATGCGGCGCCATTATTTTCCAGGCTGTAGTTGCTATTACGCTTGATTTGGGTGTCGACCCGATATTTTTAAAGGCCGTCACAGCAATTTTTGTGCTGCTGATCGTCAGTTTGCCCAGGTTAACTTTAAGAAACTCCAGCTGACAAATGATCGGGATCAATAACGTTCACAAAACATTTCATACCGGCAAGGCAAACCAGGTAAATGCCGTTAACGGCGTCACTTTAGGCATAGATACAGGGGAATTTGTGGTGATTGTCGGCGCAAATGGATCCGGGAAGACCACCTTATTGGATATGGTTGCCGGCAGCGTTTTGCCAAGTTCCGGAAATATTTCTATCGATAGCCAGAATGTAACCAGACTGCCAGATTATAAACGAAGCACCTGGATTGCCCGTGTGTTTCAAAACCCGGTGAGCGGTACTGCATCTGAGCTAAGTATTCTCGACAATTTCAGGCTTGCCGCTATCCGCACACAACCCAAGGGGCTGACTATCGGCATTAACGAAACTTTTAAAAACCAGGTAAGGGAGCGCATCTCGACCCTTGGCATGGGCCTGGAAAATAAGATCGAGCAGCCCATGGGAACCTTATCGGGCGGCCAAAGGCAGGCGCTTACCTTGCTGATGAGCGTTATGGACAACTGCAAAATATTATTGCTCGACGAACCTACTGCCGCGCTGGACCCAAAATCGGCACAAATTGTGATGAAAACGGCCGATGATTTGATCAGCCATTACCGGCTGACCGCAATATTGATCACCCATAACTTAAAAGACGCCTTTAACTATGGCAGCCGCCTGATATTGATGGGAGAGGGGCAGGTATTAAAAGACTTCGATACCTCTCAAAAACCTTTATTAAAGCAAAACGACCTGTTCGACTGGTTCGGATAGCTTGGGATTACACCGATTATTTATTTTTGATTACACCGATTGCTAAAAAAATCAGTGTAATCACTTCTCAAATCGGTGAAATCCCCAATAAATAATCGACGTAATCCAAAATCAACCGTTTGACGCCCTAACCTTTTTTACCGTCAAAACTGAAATTGAACTGGCCTTATTACCGAAACTCTTGCGCACAAAGGTTAGCACATCTGCAATCTGGCGGTCGGTCAAATCTTTATGGGGAGTCATATTATTCGAAAATGACTGCCCATTAATTTGCACGTCTTCTTTAAAGCCGTTTAGCACAATTTTAATCAGCCTGGTTTTGTCACCCAAAACATACTCGGTTTTTACTATGGGAGGGTTCATGGTCGGTACGCCATTGCCATCGGCCATATGGCAGGCAAGGCAAATGCTATTGTAAACAACTTTGCCGCGCGCCATCGTAGCCTTCAGGCTTGAATGATGAACCTTTTTCCGCACCTGGGCATGTAATGCCGCGGTTAATAATATGGCGGCCAGGAAAAGCGCCGCCTTTTTAATCGTCATAGCTTATTTGTTATAGGTGATCTTATAAATAGTTCCTCCCTGGTCGTCGCTCACGTAAAGCGAGCCGTCGGGTCCCTGGGCAAGCCCGCAGGGGCGGTGCGCAGCGCCATTTGGTGTTTTATTGGGTCCGGCAAAGCCATCGGCAAATACTTCCCATTTACCGTCGGGCATTCCATTTTTAAACGGTTGGAATACGACGCAATAACCAGCCTGTGGTTCCGGCGCGCGGTTCCACGAGCCATGGAAAGCGATAAAGGCGCCATTCTTGTATTTTTCGGGGAACTGGTTGCCGGTGTAAAACAACAGGCCATCAGGCGCATAGTGGCCCGGGTAGGCGGCTACCGGGTTGATATATTTCGGGTCGGCGCCTTTTTTGCCGTCGCCGCCGTATTCGGGGCCGAGCATATTTTTATTTTGCATCCAGTCGTAATAAACATATGGCCAGCCGGCATTATCGCCCTTTTTTATAGCGAACATACATTCGGCAGGCAACTCGGCAGACTGGTGCACAGTGTACAAATTCGGAAAAAGATCGTGCAAGGCATCCCGGCCATGCTGCATTACAAACAACTGGTTATCCTGCTGGTTCCAGTCCAGCCCGACAACGTTTCTTAGCCCCCAGGCATAGTGAACGCCATCACCATAGCTTTGGTTTAGTTTATCCGCCTTAAATTGCCATATGCCGGCCGCGGAATCAATAATCGGGCAGCCCGTTTTTTTAGGATCAAAATCGCTGCAAATATTGGAGTAGGCACCGATGTTTACGTAAATATTGCCATCGTTATCCAAACAAATAGCTTTTGGCTCGTGCATCCTGCGGCTAAGCAGGCCGGTGACGATCCTTTCCGGCTGGGTGGGATTGATCACTTCATTTTTATCGTTTAGCTTGTAGCGAAATACTTCGGTATTATCTGAAGCATATAAATAGCCATTTTTAATAGCTATGCCAGTACCGCCAAAGGGCGCAAAGCTCGTTTTTAAAGTGGATTTGTCGCCATCCAGATGTAAAACCAGTATGCCCTTGCCATTCTTTGGCCCGGCCAGGTGTACATAAAGGTCGTTTTCAGGCGTTACTACCATATGCCTTGCTTCCCCCAGGTGTTCTGCTATAGCGACAGCTTTAAAGCCTGCCGGTATGGTTAAGCCTGCATTGTCGGCAGTATTGGTACTGCCGGAGGGCGCACTTTTACACGCATTAAATACGATTAGCCCTGCCACGGCAAAAATGGGCAGTAAAAGGATCAATATTTTTTTCATTTTCATAAGCTGTATATATTTGATTACCAAAGTTAACAGAAACGGTATTAAATTAGAAAACGGGTTTTGTACAAATTATGTGACATCCCGCTATTGCTATAAGTGTTAAATAAACAATTACTAAAAAATGACAAAACCCTATACACCGGTTTCGCCAATAAATATCGACTGGGAGAAGTATGGCCATCTGATCAGGGAAAAAACGGTCCCGGCAAAAACTATCCTGCTAAATGAGGGCGATGTTTCCAGGTACGGTTATTTTATCAAACAGGGCTGTTTACGGCTGTGGTTTAATAACAAAGGGAAGGACGTCACCTTCCAGTTTTTTTTCGAGAACGAGGCAGTGTCTTCGGTTGAAAGCTTCCGGAGCGGCGAGCCAAGTCTCTTCAGCATCGAAAGTATCGAGCCGACCACTGTTTATGTCATTAGTAAAAAGAGTTTTGAACAAATATTTGCAAATGACCCCGTTTACACACCCCTGTTGCAGGAAACAATGATAAAACGGATGTCGCATTATTCGAGGCTGTTCATGTCATACATAAAAAACACGCCCGAGGAGCGTTACCGGGAACTTTTAAAAACAAGCCCGCATATTATCAAAAGAGTTCCGCAGCATTATATCGCGTCGTACCTGGGCATAACATCGGTATCGTTGAGCAGAATTAGGAACAGAATGTAGGAGACGCAATATTTTGCGTCTCGAACCCGGATTTCCGGATTTAGGTCTAAAAGGCCGGCATTTCGTTTCGAGACGCAAAATATTGCGATCTCTACTTTATTAACATATGTTATCGTGTGCCCGTTTTCTCCGCGGGAACTTTGTGCTAAAACACAGCACAATGAAAACAGTGATCGTATTTAACCATCCCTACGAGGGCAGCTACTGTAAAGCCATCCTGGACGC